>Ga0315537_1000025_pt1 | contig 87807 bp, 97 predicted proteins | sample SalMarSW160270MG_FD_203091 | JGI IMG/M metagenome (GOLD analysis project Ga0315537, IMG submission 203091) | Salt marsh sediment microbial communities from the Plum Island Ecosystem LTER, Massachusetts, United States - Salt Marsh Sediment SW1602-70 ... | reverse complement strand
ACCTCGACCTCGTACCGCTTCACCCCCCCGGCCGGGACCTCGACCGCGGTGCTGGCGGTGACGCCGCCCCCGATCGACACGTCGAGGCGCCCCACCAGCAGCTCTTCAGACGTGAGGGAGAGTGCGAACCGGACCGGCCGCGACGGATCGATGAAGCTGTCGATGCCGGCCGCCACCTCCAGGGTGACTCCGGGCGCCGGCTCGGCGTCGTCGCCGGTCTGGGCGGCGACCGCCGGAGCGAACGTCAGCAAGACCGCGATCGCGGCCGTACCGATCGTCAAGCGTGTGGCGATCCCCACTTGTCTCAGACGTTCACCGCACCCTGGAGGTTCCCGGCATGTCTCGGGAAAACCCTAGCGGAGCGGCCGTCACCCTCAGTTCCGGCACGGGACATGGACCCGCTCCGGTCGCCCGGCCATCCCCGATCGGGCTCGGGCGGGCGAAGTACCCGATGGCGGGGGTCCCGTCGCGTAGGATCGGTGTCGGAGTGCCGACAGATCTAATGGGGAGGAACCATGGACCTGCACCTGTCCCGACACATCTCGCGCCGCGGGCTCCGGATCGGGGTGATGCTCATCGTCGTTGCCGCCATGATCGCGCCGGTTGCGGTGCTGGCGGCCGGCGGCTCGTTCACCGACGACGACACGTCGATCTTCGAAGCCGACATCGAGTGGCTGCAGGGGGCCGGCGTCACCGCCGGATGTAACCCGCCGGCCAACGACCACTTCTGCCCGGATGACCCGGTGACTCGAGGTCAGATGGCCGCTTTCATGCGGCGCCTCTCCGCCAACCAGGTGGTCGACGCCGGAGCCCTCGGCGGTGAGACGGCCGATCACTTCGAGAACGCGGTCTGGGCCAACGACGTCGGGGGCCTCCTTGCCGATCCTTTCGACGGCAGCAACCAGGAGTGGGTCCAGCTCACGGTCGAGACTACCGCCGCCGGCTTCCTCCTGATCAACGCCACCACGTCGCTCTACGACTCGACCAGCGCGGGATCGGCGCTCTTCTGGATCCAGGTGGACGTGCCGGCGTGCTCCAACGTGCCGGATCAGATCCAATCGGTCGGGTACAGCTACGGCTACGTCCCCGAGGACTACCGCCAGTCGGTGGCGATCACCGGCGCCGCGGTGGTCGATGCCGGAACCCACACCGTGACCCTGTGCGGACGCTCCTCAACCGGTGGAGGCGATACCCGCCTCTACGGCCCGAGCCTGACGGCGATGTTCACCGCCACCGGGAGCGTGCCGGCTTCGTGAGCGACCCGGGGCGCGTCGCTTCGTAGCTGGACGGATCAGCCGGAGACCGCCAGGGCGGCGTCGAGCCGCTCCCTGATAGTGCTCTCCGCCAGCTCCCCGAACCAGCGATCGAGGATGACGTCGTCTCCCGAGATGATCACGGTGGCAGGCTGGCCGAGGATCCCGTAGAGGTCCCAGATCGAATCGTCGAGACCCCAGGCGAGGTTGTCGCTGAAGAGCTGACCGGCCCGCTCCTCGGCCCGGTCGGGATCGGACTTGCCGGCGACGGCGAGGAAGGTCACCTCGTCGAGGTAGTCGGCTGCAATCTCATCGATGACGGGCAACTCCCGTCCACATACCGGTCACCACTCCGCCCAGAAGACCATGTACACCGGCTTCTGCTCGCCGGTGAGCGTGAAGGTCGACCCGTCGCCGAGTTCGAGGCTGAAATCGGGGGCGACGGGCCCGGCCGAGGCTGCGGTGGTGGAGGTCGAGGTCGAGGTGGGAGCGTCGGCGGCGCCCCCGATGGTCGTGGTGGTCGTCTCCGCGGCGGACGTGCCGCCGCAGGCGGCCGCCACCAGGGCGAGCAACACGACCAGCAGGGGGAGCCGACGGAGCGGGGGCCTGCGGGACATCGTGCCGAGACCCTACCGGGCCCGGTCGAGGATGAGAGCCCTCCGCCCCGATTGTTCACCGATCGTTCACCGGGCCGGAGTTGCGGGGGGAGACGCCCGTCAGGCGTCGGCGGAGAACGCGATCACCCGGTCGAGGACCGCCTGGGCGTCCCCGGAGTCCACCGCCTGGGCCGCCAGCGTCATGGCACCGGTGAACCCGTCGGCGAGGCCGGCGACGACGATGGCCGGCGCTGCGTTCACCAGCGAGATGTCGCGGTAGGGGCTGGGCTCGCCGGCGAGCACGCTGCGGGTGATGGCGACGTTGCGGGCGGCGTCACCGCCGCGCAGGTCCTCGATGGTTGCCCGGGGGACCCCGAAGTCCTCGGGGGTGAACTCGGCGTGGGTGATCTCCCCGTCCTTGAGGCGGTAGATGAACGAGGGACCGGTGGTGGTCAGCTCGTCGAGGCCGTCCTCGCCGCGGAACACGAAGGCGTACTCGGCGCCGAGGTTGGCCAGGACTTGCACCATCAGCTCGGCCATCCGCGGATCCGACACGCCCATGGCGAAGCGGCGCGATCGGGCCGGATTGCAGAGCGGGCCGAGGAAGTTGAACACCGTCCGCACCCCGAGCTCGCGCCGTACCGGGCCGGCATGGCGCATCGCCGGGTGGTAGCGGGGGGCGAACATGAACCCGAAGCCGACCTCACGAATCATCGCCACGGTGCGCTCCGGCGCCATCTCGAGGTCGAGGCCGAGGGCCTCCAGCAGATCGGCCGATCCGGTTTGGGACGACGCCGCCCGGTTGCCGTGCTTGGCGACCTTGGCGCCGGCCCCGGCCGCGATGAAGGCGGCGGTGGTCGAGACGTTGAAGGTCCCGCTACGATCGCCGCCGGTCCCGACGATGTCGACGACGGGCTCCCCGACGTCCACCACCACGGCGGCGTCGAGCATGGCCTCGACAAACCCGGTCATCTCGTCGGCGGTCTCACCCTTGGACCGCAGAGCCACCACGAGGCCGGCGATCTGGGCCGGGGTCGCCTCACCCGCCATCACCGAGGACATCGCCCACCGGGCGTCCTCGCGCCCGATGTCGTCCCCGGCAATGAGTGCCGTGAGCAGGTCGGGCCAGGTCGGTTCGGTCATCGCGGTTCGACGCTAGCACCCCGGCGCCCGCTCCCGCCGACCGCCGGTTCAGGCGGAGCGGCGCTGCACCGCGAGGCGCTGCTTCTCGGTGAGGCCGCCCCAGATCCCGAAGCGCTCCCTCGCATCCAGGGCGTACTCGAGACAGTCAACCCGCACCGGGCAGATGGCGCAGAGGGCGAGGGCGTGGTCGCCGTCGTCGGCAGTCGCCGGGAAGAAGAGATCGGGATCGGCGTCGCGGCAGACGGAGAACACCATCCAGGGACGCTCCTCGGTGACCGGCACTTCGAGGAAGGCCACACCATCGAGAATCTCGGACAACATCACAGCCACCTCCACGAGGTGTCGCAGCGGGCCTGACGGGCCCGGATACCAGAACTCGTGGCGAGCACGGCGGCTCGCTCCCCCATAAGACGGATATCTGGGGCGAATGGTTCCCGCACCTGCGGCGCGATTGCCCGATCCCGCCACCGGCGCTGAGAATGCAGCCACGCGAAGGCACTACAATTCCCGGTCCGGTCCATGACCGGAGGCACTACGTGGCAAGGAGGCACACCCTGCTGTACTTCGCCTACACCGCGAGGATCGCCCCAGATCAGATGCGCGATGCGGCGCCCGGCGCCGAGTTCCGGTTCATCGCTCATTTGCCGGAGTGGGGGCTCCACTTTCCCATCGAAGACCGCACCTGGAACGGGGGATTGCCCACCGTCACGCCCGAGACCGGCAGCACCGTGTGGGGCGCGGTGTTCTCGGTGCCCGACGACGAGTTCGAGCGCCTCGACAAGATCGAGTGCGAAGAGCAGCGCACCGTAACCACGGTCGAGGCGATGGATCGGAGCGGCAAGCGTCACCAGGTCTCGATCCACCTGCACGAAGGCGCCGAGAACGGACACCACGAACCGTCCCCGGACTACCTGGGCATCATGCTCGACGGATCCCGCCATTGGCGTCTCCCCGCCGGATGGATCGCCGGGCTGGAGGAGCATCTCCAGAACGGGGCGTGACCCCGCCGTGACCAGATCCGGCGTGGCCTGGGGCGCAGTCGCCTTCGGTTCGATGGTTGGCCTCGCCACGGCGCTCCTGGTGTTCCTCGTGCTCGGCATCACCGGCGCCGTCGGCGTCGATCATGGCGCCACCCTCCTCATCCTCGTCGAGCTGGCGGCCCTCGTGATCGCCGGCTACGTCGGAGGGCGCTTCGGCGGCCCCCCTGCCGTCATCCACGGCAGCCTCTCGGCCTTGCTGCTCTCACTCGTGACCGGCACGCTGTCGGTGGCGGCCAGCGACGTCGGCGGGGCCAGCATTGTCGCCCTCGCCATCGTGGCGGCGGTGCTCGGCTCGGCCGGGGGTGCCCTCGCTTCCCGCCCGCCACGGCGCGGCGCCTGACCCGGGTCAGGCGTCCCGACGGCGTTCTGCGCCCCTCTTCGTGATTGTGCACACGTTCACATGTAGGGACTTTCGGCCCTAATACAGAGGCAGGAGTGGGCATATTCTGCACGAGAGGCAGAAACCGCTGCAGAAGCGAGGATCAGGACCAATGGCATGACCACTCTGCTCACCACCAAGGACGTGCAAGAGCTCATCAACGTCGACAAATCGACGATCTACCGCATGGCGGAGGATGGGCGCCTCCCCGCCATCAAGGTGGGACGCCAATGGCGCTTCCCGGCGGACAAGGTCGCCGAAATGGTCTCCGGGGAGGGAACGGCCGTCGCCACCGCGACCGCCACCCGACCTCGCCACGCCGCCGCCTCCCTCGGGGTGCTCCTCGACGGAGAGCCGGCCCAGGTGATCGCCGATCTGGTCGGGGACCTCTTCGGCGTGATGGCGGTGATCACCGACATCGAGGGCAACCCCCTCACCGAGGTCGCCAACCCCTGCGGCTACTTCGCCGCCATCCAGTCCTACCCGCAGTCCATCGACGCCTGCGTCGACGGGTGGCGCCAACTCGCCGAGCAGATCGACATGGAGCCGCGCTTCGTGCCGAGCCATCTCGGCTTCCTGTGCGCCCGCACCTTCATACGGGTCGGATCGGAGCTGGTCGGCATGGTCATCGTCGGCGGCATCACCCCCGACGCCTGGCCCCCGGGCGATGCCGAGATCGCCGGTATCGCCGCCGCCCTCGACATCGGCGAGGACACGATCCGCGCCCACATCGACGAGATCTACTGGATCGACCCGAGCCACCGCCACTGGATCCTTCGCATCCTCCCCCGGGTGAGCGACCTGATCTCGCGCCTCGCCGACGCCCGCAGCCAGCTGGTGTCGCGCCTCGACGCCATCGCCTCCCTCGCCGGCTCCGGCATCCACGAACCAAGGAGCACGCCGTGAAGAAACTCCTCGTTCTGGGAGCAGGGACCGCCGGCACGATGGTGGTCAACAAGCTCCGGCCCCGGCTCGACCCGGTGGAGTGGAAGATCACCGTCGTCGACCAGGACGAGGTCCACTACTACCAGCCCGGATTCCTGTTCATCCCCTTCGGGATCTACAGCCGCAAGGACGTCGAGAAGCCGAAGCGCAACTTCGTGCCGCCCGGCGTCGACCTCGTCCACGGCGAGATCGACCTGGTGGAGCCGGCCAACAACCTGGTGCGCCTCGTCGACGGCACCGAACTCGAATACGACTACCTCGTCATCGCCACCGGCACCCATCCCCGGCCCGGCCAGACCCCCGGCCTGACGGACGGCGAGTGGCATCGCTCGATCCACGACTTCTACACGATCGAGGGTGCGGAGGCTCTCGCCGAGACCCTCCGTACCTGGGACGGCGGCCGTCTCGTCCTCAACATCGTCGAGATGCCGATCAAATGCCCGGTCGCCCCGCTCGAATTCACCTTCCTGGCCGACTCGTTCTTCCACGAGCACGGGCTGCGGGACCGGGTCGAGCTGGTGTACGTGACACCACTCCCCGGGGCGTTCACCAAACCGGTGGCGTCCCGCTACCTGGGTGGCCTGCTCGAGGAGAAGAAGGTCACCCTCGAGCCCGACTTCTACCTGGAGGCCGTCGATCCGGAGCGAAAGGTGCTGATGTCCTACGACGAGCGGGAGATCCCCTTCGACCTGCTCGTCACCATCCCGCTCAACATGGGGTCGGACTACGTCGCCCGCTCCGGGCTGGGGGACGAGCTCAACCACATCCCGGTCGACAAGCACACCTTCCTCTCGCCCGACTACGACAACGTGTTCGCCGTCGGTGACGCCGCCGCCCTTCCGACCTCGAAGGCCGGTTCGGTCGCCCACTTCGCGGTGGAGGTGTTCACCGAGAACTTCCTCCGCCACATCGAAGGGCTCCAGATGTTCGAGAAGTTCGACGGCCATGCCAACTGCTTCATCGAATCCGGCCACGGCAAGGGCATGCTGATCGACTTCAACTACGACACCGAGCCCCTCCCCGGCAAGTACCCGTTGCCCGGCATCGGCCCCTTCTCGCTGCTGCGGGAGACCGAGGCCAACCACTGGGGCAAGATGCTCTTCAAGTGGGTCTACTGGAACCTGCTCCTCAAGGGGAAGGCCATGCCGCTCCCCCACGAGATGCTGATGGCGGGCAAGATCCAGGAGGACGCACGATGACCACCGTGGCACCCGAGATGCCGGCCGACCTGGAGCGCAAGCTCGACGCCCTCGCCGAACAGGTGGCGTTCCTCACCGAGGAGCTGCGGGAGCAACGGCTGCGGCGCCAGTCGTGGGACGAGCTACGTGCCGACCTGGCGCCGATCGCCGGCGAGGCGCTCGCCCTCGTCAACCGGGAACTCGAAGAGGTCCAGGACTTCGTCCACCCCGACGACCTGCTGCGCCTGCTGCGGGCCACGCTGCGCAACACCCACCGCCTCGAGGACATGTGGGGGCGATTCGAAAGCACGATGGATTTCGTCGACGACGCCGGCTCCCTCACCGAGGAGGCGTTCCTCAAGCTGCTGAACGCCCTCGAGGCCCTGGAACACCGCGGCTACTTCGGTTTTGCCGCCAGCGGCCTCGGCGTGCTCGACCGCGTCGTCACCTCGTTCACCACCGAGGACGTCGACCAGCTCGGCGACAACGTCGTGCTCATCCTCAACACCGTCAAGGACATGACCCAGCCCGAGGTGATGCGGATGTTGCAGCGCACCGCCCGCGCCATGGAAGAAGAGGTCGGCGAGGCACCGACGCTGCGCCAGCTCTTCAAACAGCTGCGAGACCCCGAGGTGAAGCGGGGTCTGGCCCGCCTGATGCGGGTCATGCGGTCGATCTCCCCGGCGGACGCCGATCCGATCAACCCAGAACCAAACCCATGAGGAGGCACTGATGCCGCAGATGACCATTGCCGGAAGCGAAGTCGCCGTCGACGACGAAGGCTTCATGACGGCCTACGACGAGTGGAACGAGGAGATCGGTGCCGCCCTGGCGGCGCAGATCGGGATCGAGATGACCGAGGATCATTGGCGGGCCGTCAAGTTCCTGCGGGAGGACTTCGCCGGCCAGGGCGAGACCGCCACCATCCGGCGGGTCTCCACCGTCGGTGGGATCCCCACCAAGCAGCTCTTCCAGCTCTTCCCGAAGAAGCCGGCCAAGAAGATGGCGTACATCGCCGGGCTCCCCAAGCCGCAGGGCTGCGTGTAGGTCCGCCGGAACGAGTCCACAAGGAGGTCCCCGATCCCATGACCACCAAGGAAGACGCCACGGTGATGGTGCCCGACTTCGGCGACGCCGACACCGACCGCAAGATCTGTTTCATCTGCTCCAAGGGAACGCTGGACATGGCCTACCCGGCCTTGATCATGGCCAACGGAGCCCTCGGAGAAGGGGTGGAGACCCACCTCTTCTTCACGTTCTGGGGCATGGACATGATCAACAAGAAGACCCAGGACAAGCTGAAGTTCACCATCCTCGGCAACCCGGCGACCCACATGCCGCAGGGCCTGGGTGGGATCCCGGGCATGACGGCGATGGCGACGAGGATGATGCGCAAGCAGATCTCCGGGGTCGACGTGCCCGAGATCCCCGAGTTCCTCACCATGCTCCACGACATGGGGGCCCAGCTATGGGCGTGCCGGATGTCGGTCGACATGATGGACCTGAAGCGGGATGACCTCATCGACGAGGTGGAGGACATCATCAACGTCGCCGACTTCATCGAGCTGTCTGAGGGTGCCCAGGTGATCTTCGTCTGAGCATCGGCACCTCAGATGACCTACCGTGACGGGGGTGGGCGCATGCCTGCCCCCGTTCGCAGAGAAGGATCATGACGCGCTACAGCTTCGGGATCACCGTCGACGAGCCGTTCCCGGCCGCCGTCGAGCACGTCACCGCCGCCCTCGCCGAACAGGGCTTCGGGGTCCTGACCACCATCGACGTCCAGGCCACCCTGGCCGGGAGCTTGGCGTGGCGCGGCCTCCCTACGTGATCCTCGGAGCGTGCAATCCCCCGCTGGCGCATCGCGCGCTCGAAGCCGAGCCCGACGCCGGAGCCGTGCTCCCCTGCAACATGTTCGTCCGGCAGGACGAAGCGGGCGTCTACGTCGGCTTCATGGACCCGGAGGCGGTGCTCACCCTCGTCGATCACGAGGACATCCCGGAGCTGGCGGCCGAGGTACGGCGCCGCCGCGAGCTGGTCCGGGACGCGCTGCAGCCCTGAGGTCCGGCCCGTTGTCGCCCGGCGTCCCGGCCCGCTACCGTTCTCGGCGGCGAGTTCGGGAGACGGTCGCGGCCGGTATCCCCGGTCGAGGAAAGTCCGGACTCCACAGGGCACGGTGCTGGGTAACACCCAGGCGGGGCGACCCGACGGAAAGTGCAACAGAGAGCAGACCGCCGATGGCCGGCAACGGCACAGGCAAGGGTGAAACGGTGGTGTAAGAGACCACCAGCGTCCCGGGTGACCGGGGCGGATCGGCAAACCCCACCCGGAGCAAGGCCAAACAGGGACAGGGTGGCCCGCCCGCGACGTCCCAGGTAGGCCGCACGAGCCCGTGCAGCAATGCCGGGCCCAGAGAGATGACCGTCCACGACAGAATCCGGCTTATCCCCGAACTCGCCTCATCGCCGCGGAGTGGACGGGGCGGCGGCGCCCCGTCCGGCGGCCGCTCAGCCGCCGCTCCACTCGCTGACGACGGCATAGGCGCCGGAGGAAGCCGTCCCCTCCTCCGAGGTCGGGTAGAGGCTGGCGAGGAAGGCCGCCGGCTCGCCGCCGGCGTCCTGCAGCATGATCAACTCGATCCGCACCCGGATGTCGGCACCCGACGGGTGCAGGTAGCGCACCAGCAGCTCGCTCCCCGCCTCGTCCTCGTCCCCCGACCGGGCCGCTTCGAGGGCGCGGGCCCACACGGCGTGGTCGGCGGGATGGGCGACGTCGTGGAGCGGGACGCCGATGACGTTCTCCAGGGAGCGCCCCAACAGGTCGGCGACCTCCGGTCCGGCGTACAGCATCCGCCCCTCGGCGTCGAGCACGGCATGGCCGGGCTGCAAGGTGACTTCGTCATCCCGGCGCGGCGCCCGCGCCTCGGCCCCGCCGCGCTGCACCGCAAACCTGATGGCTCTCCCCAGGCTGTCGGCCGTCGCCGTCCCCTTGACGAGGAAGTCCTGGGCACCGGCCCGGATCGCCTTCACCGCCATCTCCTCGTCGTGGTGGGAGCTGAGCACCACGATGGGAAGGCCGGGGGCGGCTGCCACCAGCGCCTCCACCGCCTCGAGATTGCTGGCGTCGGGGAGCACCAGGTCCAGGAGAACACAATCCGGCGGTGACGTCTGCACCGCCTCGAGCGCCCCCTCGAGCCGTTTGACGTGGCGCAACGGCACCCCATGCGGCCAGATGTCGTCGAGCATGGTGCTCACGAGCCGGGCGTGGAGGGCATTGTCCTCCACCAACAGCAGATCGGGGAGGCTACTCGCCGAACCCGCCACCGGATCGTTCAGGGTCATGTCGGCCTCCACGCCGTCCTGCGCCGCGCTCCCGATGCTTTCGGCTCGACGGCTGACCCGCTTGAGAGAACCTTGCCGCGAGCGCCGACTCGCGCCGTTTGGTCACCCTGCCGGCGACGGCGGGAGGCTACTCCGCCGGCTCGAAGGGGTTCTCGACCTTCCCTTCGGTCGCCAGCCGGTACAGCGCCCAGCCGAGAATGGCTCCCAGCAGCGGGCCCACCATGTACACCCACACGTCGTCGTAGCGGTTCCCGACGATGGCCGAGCCGAGGGTGCGGGCCGGGTTGACCGACGACCCGCTCACCGGCAGCGCGGCGAGGTGGATGGCGGTGAGGGTGAGCCCGATGGCGACGAACACCGAGCCCTGGTACTGGGCGCTCCGGGTGACTTTGAGGATCACCGCTACGAAGACGGCGGTGAGCGCCGTCTCCACCAGGAAGGCGGTGCCGGCCCCGACCCCGGGGCCGGGCACGGTGGCGGTGGCGGCGACGGCGTCCTGGTTCGCCGCCCACAAGATGGCGAGGCCGGCGAGCACCCCTCCGGCGATCTGTGCCACCACGTATTGGATGAAGGTCCAGGGGTCGATACGACGGTCGAGCAGGGCCCCAAGGCTCACCGCGGGGTTGAAATGCCCGCCGGAGATCTCGCCGAAGGCGTAGAGACCGGCGAGGATCGCCAGGCCGAAGCCGAAGGCGACGGCGACCACGCCGCTGTTCCCCAAGATGGTCATGCCACCGATGAACAACAGGATGAACACGCCAAGAAACTCGGCGAGCAGCGCCCGAACATTGTCCTTCATCGTGCTCTCTCCTTCTCTCGACTCCACCCGGCGCGATCTTGGTACCAGTCGTGGTGTTGCTTGCGACGTTGACCGTAGCGCGGCAGGCTCGCCCTATGCTGAACGGCCCCGGATTGGAGGCCCCATGACCCGGTTCGCCTACTTCTGCGGCCACGAGCAATGGCAGCCTGAGGTGCTCGTCCGCCATGCCGTGCTCGCCGAACAGGCCGGCTTCGACGCCCTGGTGGTCTCCGAACATTTCCATCCCTGGGTCGACGACACCTCGGCCTCGGGATACGCCTTCGCCACGATCGGGGCGATGGCGCACGCCACGGATCAGGTCGAGATCGTCACCGGGGTGATCACTCCCCTGTTCCGCTACCACCCGGCGGTGGTGGCTCAGGCGGCCGCCACCCTCGATCGTCTCTCCGGGGGACGGTTCCACCTCGGGGTCGGCACCGGGGAGAACATCAACGAGGGTCCCCTCGGCTATCCCTTCCCCGCCTACGCCGAGCGGGCGGCCCGAATGGAAGAGGCGCTCGTGATCATGCGCCGCCTCCTCGACGGCGACACGCTCGACTTCGAGGGCGAGTACTACCGCACCAAGAGGGCCCATCTCTACAGCCCGCCGATCGGGCCGGTCCCGATCTGGCTCGCCGCCGGTGGCCCCAAGTCGGCCGCGCTGGCGGCGCGCCTCGCCGAGGGCATCATCACCAGCGTCAAGGTGCCGGCCGACACCCGGGAGCGGGTCGTCGAACCGGCCCGGGTCGCCGCCGCGAAGGCGGAGCGGGCGATGCCCCGGATTCTCGCCACCCGCTGGACCGTGCATGCGACGTCCGAGGACGACGCATGGCAGGCGCTGTCGGCGTGGCGGGGCCTGCGGGCTCCGGGCCGGCTCGAGGCGGTGGATCCCGCCGTGTTGCGGGCACGGGCGGATGCGATGCCGCGGGAGGAGATCCTCTCCCAGTACACGCTGGTCGGCTCGGCCGACGACTACGTCGAGGCCTACCTGCCGGTCGTCACCGAGGCCGGCGCCGACGTTGTGACCATCCAGACGACCTCCACCGACCAGGAGGCAACCATCGCCCTGCTCGGCGCCGAGGTCTTGCCGCGACTCCGCGCCGCCGGCTAGCCGCACCCGGTCAGGACAGGGGGCGCTGGGCGAGGATCTGGACGATGTACTCGATGTCGAAGACCAGCTCCCGGTTGGAGGGGTCGCGGGCGAGGGCGGCGCTGAGGCCGGGCACGACCGCCGCTTCGTAGGCGGACGCGATCGTGTCCGCTCCGCTGCTCTCGAGGGCGGCCGGCAGGTCGTCGGCGATGCTGGAGGCCAGCCCGGGACCCACGGTGGCGGCCAGGTCCACCCGCCAGGTGCCGTCCTCCCGGCCGCGGGCGATCACCTCGCCACTGCCCTCCCCCGATTCGATCGTCACCGCGGCGAAGTTGGCGCCGTCGATGGCGACCCCTGTCGCCTCGACCACCGCCACCGAGGAGAGCGGGAGACCACGAAACGCCGCGAAGGAGTCGACGAACGACGACCAGTAGGAGGCGGCGAGATCGGCGGGAACGCCGCCGTCGAGCAGCGTGGCGAGCTGATCCGCGCCAAGGCCGTTCTCGGCGGCGACCACCACCGCGAAGCCTGCCGGCTCGACGAGGGCAGCGACCTCGGCGAAGCGTGCCGCGGCGAGGGCGTCGACCCACAGCTGAACCGCCGCCACCGGGTCCGTGGCGGTGGCCGCAACGGTCGTGTCGGCCTCTCCCTCACCGGAGCAGGCGGCGACCATCGCGGCGAGCAGGACGAAGGTGACGATGCGCCGCATCGGGCCAGGGTAGAGCGCGGACCGCACCGGTCCGCCGAGGGGTGTCCCCGGCCTACACTCGCCGGGTGTCCTCCTCGGTGCTTCGCCCCGCTGCGCTCGGCCTCGCCGCGGGTTTCGTCAGTGGGCTGTTCGGCGTCGGCGGCGGGGTGATCGTGGTCCCCGGCCTCACCTTGTGGCTCGGCCTCAGCATCCATCGGGCGTCCGCCACCTCGGTGGCCGCCATGGTCGTGACGGCGACGGCGGCGGTGCTGATGTTCGGGGTGGAGGGCGCCGTCGACTGGCATGCCGCCGCCCTCATCGTCGTCGGCGCCAGCGTCGGGGCCGCCGTCGGCGCCCGGGCGATGGGGTGGATCCCGGAACGGTGGCTCACCCGGCTCTTCGCCACGGTCATGCTCGTCGCCTCGGTGAGGTTGATGCTGCGATGACGGTGGCAGGTCTCATCGCGCTCGGACTGGTCACCGGCGCTTTCGCCGCGGCCCTCGGGGTCGGCGGCGGGGTGATCTTCGTGCCCGCCCTCGTCGTGATCTTCGAGTACACCCAGCACACCGCCCAGGGCACCTCACTGGCGGTGATCGTCCCCACCGCCATCGTCGGCGCCGCGGTCCACGCCGGAGCCCGCCGGGTGCAGTGGAGGCTGGCGTCGTGGATCGCGGTCGGGGGCATCGCCGGGGCGGTCGCCGGCTCGGCGCTCGCCCTTGCCCTCGACGGGCGCCTGCTGCGCCGCCTCTTCGCCGCGCTGTTGCTGGTCATGGCGGCCCGGATGCTGCTTCGGAGCCGCCGGACCGGCACTTCGGGCTGAGTCAGGGCCCGATCGGCACGTCGATCCTCCCGGTGGCGACGAAGGCGGCCCGGCGGGCCGGATCCGCCATCCGCCCTGCCCGCCACAGGTAGGCGAGGTAGAGCACTCCCACGGCCTCCCCCGCCCACATCAGCGGATTGGTGAACAGGTCCCGCAGGTACCCGCCGACGGTGGAGGCCGCCTCCGCGGTGAACGACCAACCCAGCAACGGCCACCACAGCGTCGCCGGGTCGGCCCACATCGCATCGAGGAAGAGGTGGAGAAGCAGCCCGATCGCCAGCGGCATCCACCGCTTGCGGGGCCGGCCCCGCCGGGTCGCCAACAGCACCCCGGCCATCACCACGGCGGCGAACGGCAGGCTGTGGGTGACGAGCCGGACGGTGTGGAGGTGGCGATACCACAGCAGCCCGATCGGGGTGTCGACCAGGTCGGGAAGGATCGCCCCCAGCATGAGGAAGCGCAGGTCCATCCGCTCGTCTCGGAACGTGTAGCGGGTGATGGCGGTGGTGGCGCCGAGGTGCCAGAACAGCATCGGATCAGCCCGCGGCGGGGCGGATCACAGCACCAGGATCCGGCGGCAGTGGATGCATCGTGGCGGGTCACTGCGGCGAGCGTCGAGCTGTTCGGCGGCGGTGAGGCGGAGGTGGCAGCCGCCACAGGTGCCTTCGGCGAGGCGGCCGACGGCGACGCCGTCCTTACTGGCACGCAGCTCGTCGTACAGGACCAGCAGCTCGGGATCGATGAGCGGGACGATCTCGGCCTTGCGGGCCTCCTTGCGGGCGAGCCGGGCGTCGATCTCCCGCCACGCTTCCTCGATGACGGTCTCGTGTCCCGCCTTGACGGTCCGGGCCGCCGCCAGGGACTCGGTCAGCTCGGCGACCCGACCCTCCTGGCGTTCCCGGCGCTCCATGAGCTCGAGGATCGCCTCTTCCTGCTGCTTCTGCTTGCGCTCGAGCATCTCGACCTCCCGCCGCAGGTAGTCGGCGTCACGGGCGCTCATGCCCCCGGCGAAGAGACGGTTCTGCTCGGCGGCCAGCTTCGACTCGGAGATCTCCAGCTCGCCGTTGGTGCGATCGAGGGTGAGGCTCGTCTCCCGCAGCTCACCGCGCGCCGTGTCCAGCTCCTGCTCGATGGCGGCGGCCTCCTCGTGGGCCTGGCGGAAATGCTCGAGGGCGGGATGAGTCTGCCGCTCGTGGATGAGGCGATCGATCTGGAGGTCGACGTCCTGGAGATCGAGGAGATCGGCCAGGCTGTGCAGCTCCTCCATCTACGGCTCCTTCCAAGGATCGGGATCGAGGCCGGTCAGGTCCTCGGCGGGGACGATCGTAGAGGCCTCAGCGTACAGCGCGGCGACACCGGGCCGTTCGGTGGCGATGTGCCCGGGATCGACGAGGGCGACGCCCCGCCCCAGCGACCGCTGGGCGGCGTGATGTACCACGTCGCCGGTGACGACCACGTCGGCGCCGGCTGCGGCTGCCAGGAACGAACCGCCGGAGCCGGGGATGACGCCCACGGTGTGCACCGGGCCGGTCCCGGCGATCCGCACCACCCCGCCGAGCCGTTCTCGCACCAGAATCCCCAGCTTCTGCACGGTCGAGGGCGCCGGCAACGTCCCGATCCTGCCGACCAGGCCGGCGTTTCCTCGGGCGTCCCACACGTCGTAGGCGGGCTCCTCGTAGGGGTGCGCCGCCAGCAGGGCCGCCACCACGTCGTCGATCCGGTGGGTGGCCGCCACCATCTCGATCCTCACCTCGGGCTCCCGGCTCAGGCCGTCGACCGTCCCCGCCACCGGATGGGCTCCCAGCCGCGGCAGGAAGGTCCCGGTCCCGGTGGTGCGGAACGAGCAGGCACCGTAGTTGCCGATCTCGCCGGCTCCGGCGCCGGCCATGGCGGTGGCGACCTCGTCGGCGGAGGCCGCCGGCACGAACACGGTCACCTTGGTCCCGGCCGGCCCCCACAGCGGGCCGAACCCGCGGGTGCCCTCCAGGCCGAGCTCGGCGGCGAGGGCGTCGGCGGCACCGCCCGGTGCCACGTCGAAGGCGGTGTGGACCACCGCCAGCGCCACCCCGTTCCGGATGAGGCGGAAGGCGCGGCCGGTGGCGGTCGGGCCGGCGACGAGGCGGTCGGTGGAACCGAAGAGCAGGGGGTGATAGGCGATCAGCAGATCGACGGGATCACGCTCCAGGAGCGCGGTGACCGCCTCGGTGACCTCGTGGCACACCGCGAGCCGGGTCACCTCGGAAGTCGGATCACCGAACTGGAGCCCGATCGGCTCGTCCCAGGCCGCCGCCTTGGACAGCGGGAACCGGCTGCCGATCTGGGCGAGGATCTCGGCCACGGTGATCGCCATCGGCAGAGCCTACCGTCGAAGGTCCGACCCTCCTTCGCCGGCCGCCGCCCTCCCCGGCTGCGGTCAGGTGAGGTCCTTGGAAACCTCGGCCACCCCGTCCTGGATGCGGGGCGCCGTGAATCCCCGGTCCGCCATGAGGCGCTCGGCGCCCCGGTTCTCGGCGAGGTAGAACGCGTGGAGCCTGACCATCCCCTGCCCCCGCGCCGCCTCCTCCAGCATGGCGAAGAGGGTCGAGGCGAGGCCGACCCGGCGCCAGCCGGGGGTGACCGCCACCGCCACCTCCACCACCCCTTCGTCGAACGGCTCGTAGCGGGCGATGGCGATACCGGTCCCGTCCGGGGCGAACGCCACCAGAGCGAACCGGGTGCGGTAGTCGATCTCGGTCAACCGCTGGATCTGGGTCTCGTCGATGGTGATCGACGAGTTGAAGAACCGGTGGTAGAGGGTCTCGGAGTCGGCGGTGTCGATGGCGTGACGAAGCGCCGGGGCGTCGGATGGCACCACGGGCCGGATCCACACGGTCCGGCCGTCGCGGAGACCGACGGAGCGTTCGAACTCGTGGGGGTAGTGAGCGGGAACCGCCTGAGGCGAGGCGTGACCCTCGAGCAGCATTGACCCTCCTTGCCTCGCAATTGTAAGCGAACTGCTCGCTCTAGCAAGCGCTCTTCGGGTCAGTAGACCTCTTCGACGAAGGTCTGGTCGGTCATCGGCGGGCGCACGTACCCCTGGTTCGACTGGCGGGGCGGGAGCACGATCTCCGGCGGCTCGACCTCCTCGTGCGAGATGACGCTGAGCAGGTGGTGGATGCAGTTGAGCCGGGCCCGCCGCTTGTCATCGGCGTTCACCACGTACCAGGGGGCCTGCTTGATGTCGGTGTGGGCGAACATGATGTCCTTCGCCCGCGAGTAGTCCACCCAGTGGGCCCGCGACTGCAGGTCCATCGGGCTCAGCTTCCACCGTTTGGTGGGGTTCTCCTTCCGCTCCAGGAAGCGGCGCTCCTGCTCGTCGTCGCTCACCGAGAACCAGTACTTGAGGAGGATGACGCCGGAGCGCACCACCATCCGTTCGAACTCGGGGCAGGTGCGAAGGAACTCCTGGTACTGGTCCTCGGTGCAGAACCCCATGACGGGCTCCACCAGGGCCCGGTTGTACCAGGACCGGTCGAACAGGACCACCTCGCCCGCCGCCGGCAGGTACGGAACGTAGCGCTGGAACCACCACTGGGTGCGTTCCCGCTCGGTGGGGGTCCCCAGTGCCTCCACCCGACACACCCGCGGGTTGAGCCGCTCGGTGATGCGCTTGATCACGCCACCCTTCCCGGCAGCGTCCCGGCCTTCGAAGATCACGACGACCTTGAGCCCTTGGGTCCGGATCCAGCGCTGTAGCTTCACCAGCTCCATCTGGAGGCGCTTCAGCTCGGCCTCGTAGTGCTTCTTCTTCAGCCGGGGACGGGGCGTGTGCTCCGGGGGTGACTCGGTGAGGGCGGTGGTGAGGATCGAAGGCCCTTCCCCGCCGCCAGGTGTGTCCTGCTCCGGAATGGAGCCGGCGTCACCGCCGGGCGCGGGGGCCTGGTCCTCGACCTCGGCGGAATCGGCGTCCATGCCGTGTGAGCTGCTCTCCATGGCACCTCCCTGTGTTTTCACCATACTCGGGAGGGAATGCCGGCGCGGCCTCAGTCCCGGCCACCCCGCTCGAAGTGCACATGGCGTTGCCGGGTGGCGTGGACCGCGTCGTCGAGGGCGATCGAGCCGTCCTCGAGATGCACGATCCCGATCCCGTAGGCGGCCGACAGCCGGTCGGGGGTGAGTACCTCGGACGGGGTGCCATCGACGACCACCCGCCGTGACATGAGGATCACGTGATCGGCATCTCCCGCCTCGGCCAGGTCGTGGGTCGTGAAGACCACGGTCCTCCCGTGTTCCAGCTCCTCGCCCATGGCGGTGACGATCAGGTCGCGAGAGACGATGTCGAGCCCGGTGACCGGCTCGTCGAGCAGGAGCAGGTCCGCTTCCTGGACCAGTCCCTGGGCGACGAAGACACGCTGGCGCTGGCCGCCGGACAGCTCGGTGAGATGGCTCCCGGCGAGATCGAGGATCTGGAGCCGCTCCATGGCGCGTTCGACGGCGGCGGCGTCGTCGCGGCGGAAGGGACGGAACCGCCCCAGACTCGCATAGCGGCCCATGGCGACCACCTCACGCACGGTGACCGGCATCACCTCGTTGACCTTGGTCGACTGCAGCACGTATGCCACCCTGTCCCGGACCGCGGTCGGCGGTTCCCCGAGCACCTCGACCGTGCCGGCGGTGACGCGCACGAGACCGGTGAGCGCATGCAGCAGGGTCGACTTGCCGGAGCCGTTCGGGCCGATGACCGCCGTCAGCAACCCGGCCGGGATGGAGAAGGTCGACTCGGCCACCGCCACCCGGTGGTTGTAGGCGAGCACGATCCCCTTCCCCCATGCCGCCAGGCCGCCTACCGGGAACACGAGCGGCACACTCCCTCGATGTCGATCTTGTGCCCCCTCACCGAGTACCCCGAATCCCCGGCGATGCGCTCGACGAGGTTGCCCACCTCGACCTCGACCTGGGGGGCGATCTGGATGTCCTCCACGGCGCCGCACTCCACGCACACCAGGTGGTGGTGGTGCCCGAGCAGCCACTCGGCCGGCTCGTAGCGCGCTACGCCCTGAGCGTCGTGGGATCGTTCCAGCACGCCCGCCTCGTCGAGCACGGTGAGCGTCCGGTAGAGGGACGACAGCGGCACCCTGTCCCCCAGCGCTTTGTGCAGCTCGGCGGCGGTCCGGGGACCCCCGGCGCGGGCGAGCGTGCGCACGATCACTCGTCGGGTGTTGGTGAATCGCACCCGGCTCTCGCCGAGCCTGTCACCGATGCGCTGCTCGATGTCTGCTACGTATTCCACGGCCCTCCAGTGTACACACCATGATGGTTTTGATTCTCATTCCAATATCACTAGAGTGAGATTGATTCTCATTACGAACAAGGACACGCCGATGATCCGGAATCGACCATCCCCACGTTCGCCCCGCCTCCGCTCGCTCGTCGCCGTGATCGGGGTGACCGCACTGCTGGCATCCTCCTGCGGCGGCGACACGGCCGCCGACGACGAGCGCCTGCAGGTCGTCGTCACGACCTCGATCCTGGGTGACGTGGTCGGGCAGATCGCCGGCAACGACGCCGCGGTGACGGTGCTGATGCAGCCCGGCCAGGATCCCCACTCGTTCCAGGCGTCCGCCGCCCAAGCCGCAACGATGCAGGACGCCGACCTCATCGTCGCCAGCGGGCTGCTGCTGGAGGAGGGCCTCGGAGCCGTGATCGAGTCCGCCGCCTCCGCCGGCGTTTCCGTTCTCTCCCTCGGTGAGCAGCTCGACCCTCTCCCCTGGGTGGGAGACCACGAGGACGCCACGTTCGACCCGCACTGGTGGCTGGATCCGGTTCGCATGGCCGAGGCCGCGGGGATCATCGGTGAGGCACTGGCCGAGGCCGACCCTGCCGACGCCGGCCTCTGGTCGGAGCGGGCCGCCACCTATGCCGCCGAGGTGCGCGCCACCAACGACCGGATCGTCACCACGCTGGCGCGCGTGCCCCCGGCGCGGCGCCGCCTGGTGACCAACCACAACGCATTGCGCTACTTCGCCGCTCGCTACGGATTCGAGATCGTCGGCACGGTCATCCCCTCGGGAACGACCCTCGCCTCGCCCAGCCCCGCTGATCTGGCCGACCTGGTCTCGGCGCTCGAAAGCCTGGGACTCGACGCCATCTTCGCCGAGACCACCCAGCCCACGGCGCTCGCCGACGCCGTCGCCGCCGAGGTGGGACGGGACGTCGAGGTGGTGGAGCTCTACACCGGGTCCCTCGGACCGGCCGGCTCCGGCGCCGAGGACTACCTCGCGATGGTGACGGTCAATGCCGACCGGATCGTCGCCGCCCTGGCAGACTGAGCCGGACCGAGACGAGTCGAATGGACTGGCTGACCGAACCTTTCACCTATACCTTCATGCAACGGGCCCTGGCCGCCGGGATCCTGGCGGTCGTGACGACCTCGGTGGTCGGCACCTGGGTCGTGCTGCGAGGACTCGCCTTCATGGGGGACGCCCTCGCCCACGGTGTCGTCCCGGGGGTGGCGGTGGCACTCCTGCTGGACGTCAACCTCACGCTGGGAGCGGCGGCGGCGGCGATCGTGATGATCGGCGCCATCTCGCTCATCCACCGCACCACCAGGCTATCGGAGGACACCGCCATCGGGCTCCTGTTCGTCGGCATGCTCGCCTTGGGGGTGGTGATCATCTCGCGCTCGGGCTCGTTCGCCGTCGACCTGGTGGCGGTGCTGTTCGGTGACGTGCTTGCCATCACCGCCAACGACGTGGCGGTGATGGCCGTCACGTCGTTGATCTCGGTCGGCGGCGCCATCCTCTTCTACCGGCCGCTGCTGGCGCTCGCCTTCAACGAGGAGAAGGCCGAGGTGCTGGGCCTCGCTCCTCGCAGCGCCCACTTCGTGATGCTCGCCCTCATCACGCTCGCCGTGGTCAGCTCCTTCCAGACGGTGGGCTCGCTCCTGGTTGTCGGGCTCCTCATCGCCCCGCCGGCGACGGCGTCGCTCATCGCCCGGCGGGTGCCGATCATGATGCTCGTCGCCGTCGCCGTCGGCACCGTGTCCGTCGTCGCCGGCCTTCTGCTCAGCTTCCATTTCGACACGGCCGCGGGCGCCACCATGTCGGGCCTGGCGGTCGCTCTCTTCTTCGTCACGCTCGCCGGCCGGAACCTGCTGGCCCGCTTCGGCCACAACCGCGCCGTCGCCTGATCAGCAGTCGCGCCAGGACGTCGGGGGGAAGCCGTCAGGGAGCACCGGCCGGCGCCGCAGCCACGGGCGGTCGGCGTCGCCGAGTGGGCGGATCCGGAGGCTCACGGGTCACCGATCATGCCACGGCCTCGGTTCGGGGCGGGAACAGATGCCCCCGGCGCGGGGTTGCGAAGACCGTCCCCACAACGAGGGAGAACGCCATGTGGCTGACACGCCAAGCCAGGACGATGCCCACCGCCGTGACCGCCCTCCCCGGCCATGCCGAGCGGATCCCGGTGCGCGGCGTCCACCACGTCAACGGCAACCCGACCGTCCCACCCTTCCCGGAAGGGATGGTGACCGCCGTGTTCGGCATGGGTTGCTTCTGGGGCGCCGAGCGGGTGTTCTGGCAGGTGCCCGGGGTGTTCTCCACCGCGGTCGGCTACGCCGGCGGATTCACCGAGAACGCCACCTATGAAGAGGTATGCACCGGGATGACCGGCCACACCGAAGTGGTGCTGGTCGTCTTCGATCCGGCCAAGGTGAGCTACGAGGAGCTGCTCAAGGTGTTCTGGGAGGGCCACGACCCGACCCAGGGCATGCGGTCGGGCAACGACGTGGGAACCCAGTACCGGTCGGCGATCTACTGGTCGGGCGAAGGCCAGCGGGTTGCGGCCGAGGCGAGCCGGGATCGCTTCCAGCCCAATCTGACGGCGGTGGGCCGCGGCCCGATCACGACCGAGATCGCCCCCGCGGGGCCCTTCTTCTACGCCGAGGACTACCACCAGCAGTACCTCTCCAAGCATCCCAACGGCTACTGCGGAATCGCCGGCACCGGGGCGTCGTGCCCGGTGGGCGTGGTCACCTGACCCGCGGTCAGGTGACCACCGGGAAGCCGTCCGCCTGCCATTGCACGATCCCGCCGTCGATCTCGTAGACCGCGCTGAAGGAGAGTTGGCGCATCAGGTCGGCTGCCGCGGCACTGCGGTTCCCCGACCGGCAGTACAGCACGTAAACGCCGTCGGGGTCGAGGGCGGCGATGGCGTCGGCGAAGCCGGCGTCGTAGAAGTCGATGTTGACGGCGCCTTCGAGTTGGCCGGCGACGAACTCCTCCGGTGTCCTCACGTCGACGATCGTGAAGGCGGGGTCGTCGCCGTGGTCCGCGATGACGTCTGCCGCCTCCGCTGGGGACACCGTGACGACACCGGGGGCGGCGGCGACGTCACTCCCGCCGCCACTGCACGCCACGAGGGCGAGCATCGTGGCGGTCACGAGCAGCACGACCGATCGCCTCATGCGCGGCACCTCTCTGGGGGCGTTCGGCTCCAGGCTACCGGGTCGCGGCGGACGCGGCAGCGCCTCCGCCCGGAGGCGGAGGCGCTGATCGTCGCTAGCGGATTCCCTCTTCGATGAGAGGAGCAATCTCGCCGATGTTGGCCGGGGTGACCGTGCCGACCCCGGTGTTGATGTTCAGACCCGGGATCAGGTACCGCGCGTTGAGCGCGACCTGCAAGACGGGCAGGAAGCCCTGCAGGTAGAGCACCTGGTCGAAGCTGACACTGACGTAGCCCGCTTCGATCCCCTCGATGGTGGCCGGAGACAGGTCGATGCCGCCGACGATCACGTCACCGGGCGCCTTGCCGGCCGCCTCGAGCACCTTCATCAGGTTGGCCGTCACGTTGCCGTGCTGGGTGCCGATCGCCTTGGTATCGGGATTGTCCGCCAGGTAGGCGGTCAGGATCGGGATGGCCAGCGAGGCCTCTTGGTCGACCTCGTCGGAGACGTCCAGCTTCTCGACCGTGAGTCCTGCGGCCTCGAGCGCATCGAAGACGCCCTGCGAGCTCACGCTGCGGGACTCGTTGTGCCAGATGTCGTAGACGACGGCCTTGTCACCGGCTTGCAGCCCGGCGGCAACCATCGCCTGGCCGGTCAGGTAGCCGCCCGCGTAGAGGTCGGCTCCGGCATACCCGAACCCGGCGGCCTGGTACTCGGCCTCGAGAGTCGGCAGCGGGTTGTTGCCGCTGGTGATGACGATCCCCCGGCTCTCGGCATCGGCGACCAACGACGCGAAGGCGTCTTCACCGGGATGGCCCATGATGACGATGCCGTCGGGATCCGCCGCCGCTGCTTCCTTGAATTGCTCGATCATCACCTGCGGGTCCCAACCCGAGTACTGCTCGATGAGCTTGACGTTGAGGGCCGCCGCCGCCGCCTTGGCCCCGTTGGTACGGGCCAGCGTCGACGGGTCACCCTGGTTGCCGCCCATCTGCATGTAGACGGTGATTTCGTCCCCCATGTCGGCGGCGGCATTGTCCGAATCCGACTCGTCGGATCCGCAGGCCGCCACGATGAGGGCGATCACCGCAAGAATGGTGATCAGACGCGTAGAACGCTTCATCCTCTCCCCTAACTGCTCGCGTGTTGTCTTCCAGTTACGCCTCGGTGGACGGTGCCGACCTCCCTCGCTTCGTCTCTGCTGTGGTTCTGCCGTGTCGCTACCCCCCGTCGTCCCGCGACGGGGTCACCCAGCTCCGGACCCGATTCGAGACCGCCGCCAGACGCCCGTCTCCGATGACGATGTTGAGGACGACGGAGGCCCCCATGACCAACCCGCTCACCAGCTGGGTCCAGTAGCCGCCGATCCCGGTGGCGACGACCCCGGCCTCGAGCGAGCCGATGATGTAGGCCCCGAAGAAGGTTCCGACGACGAACCCCTCGCCGCCGGCGATCGAGCTGCCCCCGATGAACACGGCCGCCATCACCGGGAGCAGGTAGCCCTCGCCCTGGGTGGTCCAGAACGTGTTCATCTCGGTGGTGAGCAGCACCGCGGCGAACCCGGCCATCGCCCCGTTCATCGTGAAGAGCTTGATCTTGGTCCGCTCCACGTTGATGCCCATGACCCGGGCGACGTTGGGGTTGTCACCCACGAACATGATCTCCTCGCCGAACCGGTGCCGGTTGAGTAGGAACCAGCAGAACACGGTGAGGGCGAGCGCCCACAACGACTGGGCCGGGATCGAGCCGAAGAGGCGGCCCACGAAGATGCCGTGGAGCGCCTCGTCCTGGATCCCCTTGATGTTCCACGAGGCGCCGCCGGCGAGCAGCACGGTGAGGCCGGCCCAGAAGAACTGCGCCGCCAGGGTGGCCATGATCGACGGCACCCCGATCTTGGCGACGAGCACGCCGTTGATGTAGCCGACCAGGGCCCCGGCGAGGATCGCCAGCAGCAGGGCGGACCACGGCTCGCCGACGGTGCGGTACCACCAGGTGAACACGAACCCGGCGAAGGCGACCACGGCCGAGAAGCTGAGATCGATCTCGCCGGCGGTGATGACGAACGTGAGGCCGAGGGCGAGCACCAGCATCGGGGGGATCGTCTGCAGGAACGACATGTAGATGCGGTGACCGGTGAAGACGTTGGGCGCGGTGATCATGAAGACGAGATACAGGGTGAGGAGCACCGCCGCGATCGGGAGGCTCTCCAGCTTGGCAAGTCGGGTGAGGACCGGTCGCTTGGCGAGTCGGGTGAGGACCGGTCGCTTGGCCATCAGCGCCCCTCGTCCCGCAGACCGTGGGCGTACTCGAGCATGAACTCGTTGAGCTCACGCAGGGTGATGTCCGCCTTGGCGATGCTGGCGACGATCTCGCCGCGGTCCATGATCACGAAGCGGTCGGAGATCTCGTAGACGTCCTGGATTCCGTGTGAGATGTAGACCGAGGCCCGGCCCGACTCCTTGACCTTGTGGACGAAGTTGAGGACCTTGCGCACCTCCTTGAGGGAGAGCGCCACCGTCGGCTCGTCGAGGATGATCAGCTCGGCGTCGAAGTGCATCGCCCGCCCGATGGCGACACCCTGCCGCTCCCCGCCGGAGAGCTGGCTCACTCGGGAGTCGACCGTGATCCCCTGACCGCGGAACCCGATCGTCTCCACCATGATCTGCTGGGCGATCTCCTTCTCCTTCTTCACGTTGATGAAGCCGAACCGGCCGGTGATCTCGCGGCCGATGAAGAAGTTGCGCCACAGCACCTGCTTCTCCCCGAGCGACTTGTCCTGGTAGACGGTCTCGATGCCGTGGGCGTGAGCCCGCTTGACGTTGTAGCTGCGGAAGTCGACGTCGCGCCCGGCGACGGTGAGGGTGCCGCGGGTCGGAGGGAACACGCCGGTGAGGATCTTCACCATCGTCGACTTACCGGCCCCGTTGTCGCCGATGAGCCCGACGATCTCGTTGCGCCCCACCTCGAAATCGATACTCCTGAGGGCACACACCAGTCCGAAGTACTTCTCGATGCCGGCCATGCGTAGGGCGTAGCCCTCGGCCGGGTCGGCCGGATCGACCGTGCCCCGATCGGCAGGGGCGTCGATACGGAACCGGGAGCCGCCCTCTTGCTCAGCCATCACTGCTCCTCGACGAGGAGAGGACTGCGGTGACACGGCGGCGGGTGGACACCCCGGGTCGGCCGCCCGCCACCCCGTGCGGATGACGGCGCCGATCGGTGCGGCGTAGGCCGCTGCGAGCGTCGTCGCGTGCCGTGTTCGATCCCCTCGTTCGGCGGCAAGCATACGGGATTCCGAGGCAGGTTCCCAACTCAAACGCAACAAACCACAAGGAATATGGTAAGGAAACATATCGAATCACAAGTCCAGGGTCGCGAAAACAACACAAACGCCCACTCTGGCACTGGTGACGTACACGCACACGGTGGCGCGGGAGGGCCATCGGGAAGGGCCGCAGGCACCGATGCGCCGCGGGTCGCCGTGGGATCGATCACGCGCTCTGGCGCCACCCCCGCAAGCCGCCCCTGGCCGAGCGCCGCCGATGCCCGAGCGGCGCGATGGGAACCGGATTCGGCGCCATGGACAAAGACAGGGTGGGGACGAAGTGGGTGCCCGGTCCGGACGCTACCTCTTGCATGCGACCGGATCGGCTGCACCCACCCCGTCACCTCCCCGATCGCCCCGCCTCACCGGATGTGCCTTCAGCGCGTCGACGGCGGCGCCGCCAGGACCCTCACCAGCGCAACGGTCACCGCTGCCGCGCCTCCGAGCACCGCCGCGGTCACCAGCCGATCGAGCCAGAACGGAGCCGCGGTCGGGAGCACCGCCCGCCACATCCAGTACCGGCGCAGCCACGACCACATCGCAAGCTCCAGGGCGCCGATCAGGACCAGGGATGCCGCCAGCCCTGCCCGCCTGGGATCAGGGGAAGCTCGACAACCTCTGGCAGTCTCCCCCGAGGCGATGCCATTGCTCCCCTCACGTTCACACCCATACGCGCCGGCGTGCCCTTCGGAGCAGCCAGGCGCCGAGCGGCAAGGGCAGCCAGAAGGTGGCGATCCGGAAGGCGAGCACCGCCGCAACCGCCTCTCCGCCCGGGACGCCGAGCCGGGTGAACCCGGCGATGAGGGCGGCTTCCATGGCTCCCAGGCCGCCGGGAGTCGGACTGATGGCGGCCACGGTTGCGGCGATCATGTACACGACGAGGACTCCCAGGACAGGAGCCGAGGCACCGAACGCGGCGAGGCTCGCCATCAGCGCCAGGGTGTAGGCCAGATTCTGGGCGACCGCGCCGGCGATCATGGTGACGGAACGGCGCGGGTCGCGCAGCACCGTCGGCACCTGGCGAAGCACCGGAACCAACGAGGCGAGCAGGCGTCGCCGGGTGCGCGGGATCCACACCAGAAGACCGGCCACGACCGCCACCACCACGGTGACGTCTACGGCGATGCGCCGTGCCGGAGGGGTGATACGCGGCAGATGAAGCGCGGGGAGGAACGGCAGCAGGACAACAAGCAGGCCGACGTGAGACACCACCGTCAACACCAGGTTGAGACCGGTGGCGGCCTGTGCCTCGTCCGCCTCGGTGCCCGCGTGCTGCAGCGACGATTGGGTAACGCCGAACCACCCGAACCCGGCCGGTGTCACAGTCGAAGCGAAGCCTGCCGCCACTTGGATAACGATGGTTCGACCCCATGATGGTGGCGAGGACACCGATGCGCGCACCATCCACGCCGATGCAACGAAGACCAGAGCCGCGCCGGCCACAGTCACGATGAGGAACGGCCACCGTCCAGACCGAAGCGCCTGCAATCCCTGGCGCAACTCGGCAACTTGCGGCAACAGCAGGTGAACGGCGAAGCCGAGTACCACGACGAGCAGCACCGCCCCAACGTGCGCCGTGGCAGCCTGCCCGTCTCAGCGGCCACGTTCTGAATCCCACCCGGCGGCGAGGAGCACCAGCAACGTCACTATGAGCAGGGCCCGCCTCACCGCCCGCCCCGTCGGCACCAGGGTCGGCGCACCGTGCTCTGGTCCGGGAGGTGCCATCGCGGCAGTATGCCACCACCTCGGGAGCACGGTCCCGCCAGGGACATCCGTAGACTGCCGGCACCGTGTCCCGCAGGCGCCATCCCCCCGTGCCGCCACCTCAGGCGACGAATCGCCGCCGCGACCGATGATCCGCCTCTTCCACGCCGTGGGACCATTCGCACCACTCGTCGTGCTGCTGCTCGCCGCCGCCGAGAGCGCCGCCTTCGTCGGCGTGGTGGTGCCCGGGGAGCTGGCGGTGGTGCTGGGCGGGGTGGCGGCCGGCGCCGGCGGGGTCTCCCTGTGGCTCATGATCCCCGCCGCGGTGGTCGGCGCCATCGTCGGCGACTCGATCGGCTACAGCCTCGGCCACCGGCTCGGGCCGTCGCTGCTCGCCCATCCCCGCATGGCCCGCATCTCGCAACGGCTCGACGCAGCCGGGGAGATGCTCTCGGACCGGGGGTGGTGGGCGCTGGTGGTGGCGCGCTTCGCCGCGGTGCTGCGGGCCGTCGTCCCTTTCGCAGCCGGCATGGCCCGGATGCGCTACCGGCGTTTCCTCCTCGGCAACGCGGTCGGAGGCGTCCTGTGGGGATCGAGCTTCACCCTGCTGGGGTATCTCGCCGGCGCCAACTACGCACGGGTGGAACGGTGGGTGCGGGCCGGGGGGCTGGCCGTGGTTGCCGTCGCCGTGCTGGTGGGCGGGGTGGTGTGGGCAACACGTTGGGCGGCACGCCACCGGGCCACGGTGGACCGGTGGATGGAGCGGATCGCCACGGTCTGGCCGCTACGACCGCTGGTGGCGGGGATCCGGCGCACCGGGCGACCGGCCCTCACCCTGATCCTGACCGCAGGTGCGATCACCGCCCTGCTCGGGGTGTTCGGGCTCCTCATCGTCGACGTGATCGGCAATACCGAGTTCTTCTTCTTCGATCTCTCTGCCATCCGCTACCTCGACGCCAACCGGGTTCCCGCACTCATCGACACCGCCAGGGTGGTCAACACGGTCACCGCTCCCCCGGTGTTCGGTGTGGCGGTAGGGATCACCGTCGTGGTGCTGCTGGCGCGGCGACGGCTCCGGCCGGTAGGGGCGATCGTGGTGGCGCTCGCCGGCCAGTGGCTCATCCTCGAGCTGATCGACGTGCTGGTGCGGCGAACCCCGCCGGGGGTGGCGCCGCTGGCGTCGCGTCTCGACGCCGGCTTTCCCTCCGAGCAGGTGGCGCTGGTGGCCGCCGTTGCCTGCCTGCTCGCCTGGCCGTGGTGGCGGAGTGATTGGCGCGCCACCGTGCTCCGCTTTGGCGGCGCCCTCCTCCTTGTGGTGGTGGCGGCCGCCTCCCGGGTGGTACTGCTCGTCGAGTTCCCCTCCGACACCATCGCCGCGGCCGCGGTGGCGGCGTCCTGGACCCTGCTGTGCTGTTTCGCCTTCGACCCGGGGCGGTCCTCCCCGCCGCCGGGGGCACTCGAAGCCGGGCCGTGACGATCGCGCCGGGTCGCAGCTCGAAACCCCCGGATCGCCTCTCCCTCCGCCACCTCGCGCACCGCCTGGCGCGGGTAGGGTTCCGCCGAGGCAGAGCGGAAGATGCGGGGGTGAGGAGATGACGTCTTCACCGATGCCGGCCACCGGGCGCCGGGTCAGCCGGGCCGAGGCGGGGCTCACGCGGTGGGCGGCGCTGGTATTCGTGATTCTCTGGGTCGGCTTCGCCATCGTGCTCGCCTGGGACGAGAGCAAGCTCGACGACCTGTGGCAGTGGGTGCGGGACCTCCCCCTCGGCGTCGAGCTCGTGGTCTGGGCCCTCTTCCTGCCGATCACGGTCGGGCTGTGGATCTGGCAGGCGGACTGGTCCCAACTCGCTCGCCTGGCGGGTCTCGGGGCAATCATCGCCTGGACGTTGGCGTCGCTGTCCAGCCTCTCGAAGCTGCTGCGGCGAAGCTGAGCCCGCGAAGCTGGATGTCGCGACCGGATCCATCCCCGTTCCGCCCGGCTGAGTCCGCCAGGCTCGGCCTCAATAGGTCTCGGTGACCTTCCGTAATCCCCGAGGATGATCGGGATCGAGTCCCTGTGCTTCGGCGAGACGAAGGGCCAGGATCTGTCCGGGGATGACGGCGACGAGAGGGCTCAACCATTCCGGCACCCCTCCCGGAAGCGGGCTTGCCCATCGCGCCGCATGCAGGATGTCGTTGTCATCGGAGATGGCGACCAGTGACGCGTGACGCTGGGCAAGCTCGGGAATCAAGTCGGCCGTACCTGCCATGACCGGGCCCTTCGGAGCGATCAGCACCACCGTGGACTCCTCGTCGATCCCGGCGATGGGGCCGTGCCGGAAATCGGCCGTCGAATAGGGTTCGACTGCGATTCTCGCGACCTCGGTGAGCTTGAGCGCCGTCTCGAACGCGGTTCCGTAGTTGTAGCCGCGTGCTACCACCGTCCAGTCGCCGGCGGCGTGGAGCGAATCCGGTCCCGTATCCGATTCGGCCTGTTCGACAACGCGCTGCATCGCCTTGGGCACGGCTCCGATTTGACCAAGACCGTCGCCATGCTCTCCCAGGCTCGTGGAGAGCAGAGCCATTGCCGCCAACGACGTCGTGTAGGTCATAGTGGCGGCTATGGCCTTCTCGGTGACGCCGAGGTCGAGGGTGTAGTCGGCACAGCGTGCGAGCGGAGAAGTGGTATCGGCGGTGATGGCCAGGGTGCGACAACCCTGCCGGCAGGCTTCTTCGATCACGGCGACCACGTCGGGGGAGGCACCTGATTGCGAGATCCCGATCACCAGGGCGCCGGCCAAACGGGGCGGACTCTGGTAGACGGTGAAGAGGGAAGGCGTGGCCAACGCGACCGGCAGACGATTGCGGATGCCCAGCACGTACTGGCCGTACCGTGCGGCGTTGTCGGAGCTCCCCCTGGCCGCGATCATCACCCAGTCGATCGCCGCGCCCCGTAGTTCCGATCCCACGGCCTCCGCGACATCGGCTTGGCGGTCGAGGAACCGCGCCACCGCCTCGGGCTGGGAACGAATCTCGACATCGAAGCGCGTCAAGAACTTGCCCCATTGTCGCTCCGCTGGTAGACCGGCTGCCCCCCGACCCAGGTCTCGACGAGGTCGTCGTCCTCGTCGAGCATGAGTAGATCCGCGACACACCCTTCCGAAAGACGGCCGAGATCGGGAAGACCGAGGACGTCGGCAGGTCGCGACGTCATGGCGATCGACGCCTCGGCAATACTCACCCCGGCGTACCGGGCAAGATTCTTCACTGCATCGACGGCCCGCAGGGCGCTCCCCGCCAGCCTTCCGTTCGGCAGCCGGACGATGCCGCCCCTGGACTCGACGGACTGCCCGGCGACGGTGTAGGCGCCGTCGGGAGCCCCGGCTGGGGCAACCGCGTCAGTGATCAGGATGAGTCGCTCCCCGCCGATCCGGTACGCCAGGCGCACCATGTCGGGATGGGAATGGTGGCCATCGGCGATCACGCTGAAGCGGACCTGCGGGTCAAGTAGGGCAGCAGCGGCCAGCCCTGGCTCGCGGTGATCGAGGCCGGACATGGCGTTGAACAGATGAGTGACGAGAGCCACTCCGTGCCGGAACCACGAACGGGCTTCGTCGAATCCGACGCCACTGTGACCGGCCGACACCACCACCCCGGATTCCACGAGCAAGCCGATGACCTCCCCGGCACCGGGAAGCTCGGGCGCGAGGGTCCAGACGCGCACGCGGCCCTCGAAGTACTCCAGGAGGCGCCGCGTCTCGTCGACGCTCGGTGGGCGCAGCGCATCTTGCGGGTGAGCTCCGGGGTGACCGGCGTCGAGGAATGGCCCCTCTATGTGGACGCCGAGGATCCGCGCTCCCCCACTCGGCACCGAGGCGAGGGCTGCCGCCAGCTGCACATAGGCCTCCGGACCGGCGGAGATCTGGGTGGGAAGCAGCGAGGTGCACCCGAGACGAACAGCCGTCCTGGCGATCTCGGCGAGGGTAGAACCGTTGGCGCGATGGACTTCGAGTCCGCCGAGACCGTTCACCTGGAGATCGATCAGTCCGGGAAGCACCGTGGCTCCCCCCACGTCCTTTGCAGGAATCCCCGGCGGCGGGGAAACCCGGCCCACGCCAGCAATCCTCCCATCCCTGATCAGCAGGTCCCCTTCAACGACCTGACCGTCGGACACGATTCGGCAGTTGTGGAGCGTGATCCCGGTCATGCCGACACGGATTAGCTCGTCACGCGTTGTCTGGCACGCTCGAGCCGGGTCCGGAAGGCGTCGAAGACGGCGGCGTTGCCTTCAACCGACGCCCCCGGAACCGTGGGCGATACGAAGGTGGGAAGAGTGATTCCTCGCTCGAGCAGCTTGGCGGCAGTGCGGGTAAGGAGCTCGACGGTGACGGCACACGCCAGAATGGTGGACACGCCGCCGAGTGGGGCTCCCCAGCCATCGAGTTCGACAACGGCGTCTTCGACGGGAGCGCCGGTGTCGATGACGACGTCGGCGAGATCGGCGGTGAACTTGCCCGAGGAGTGCTCCGCGGGCCGGCTGAGATTGGCGGTGGCGGTGACCGCCACGACCGAGAGACCGTGGTTCTTGGCGTACATGGCGGTCTCGACGGGAGCACTGTTCCGACCGCTGTGCGAGAACACAACCAGGACGTCACCGGCGGCGAGAGGCTCGTGGTCGAGGAACTTGTCGACGTAGCCTTCGGTGCGCTCCAGCCACAACAGCTCGGGGACACCGCCGGGGCCGAGCACGTTGAACCACATCAGCCGAGGATCGGTGAGGGGATAGAAGCCCACGAAACTGCCGTAGCGCGGGAAGGCCTCGTGAACGGGGATGACCGAGTGACCACTCCCGAAGAAGTGCACCAGCCCATCCCGGGCAATCGCGTCTGCCGCCAGGCTCGCGGCCCGATCGAAGGCGGTCTCCTGGGTGTCCTTCAACGTGTTGACCAGACCGCCGAGGGCCTCCAAGAACGAGTTCATCATTGCTTCTCCTCGCTAGGTGATGCTGCGCAAACCGAGGTGAACCCGATAACGGTCGCCCCGCATGACCGACTCCACGAATTCGAACGGCCCGTATTCGTCGAAGGTGAGCCGTTCGACCAGGAAGGCACACACTCCGGGTTCGACCTCCAACAGGCCGGCGTCGTCTCCCTCGATCCGTCCGACACGGAACATCTCGTCCGCCTCGGTCGGGATCACTCCGTAAGTGACACGGAGGTACTCGTAGAGCGACCGACCGGACAGGTCGGCAGCCTCGAGGCCCGGGAACCTCTGGGCAGGCAGGCGAGCACGCTGGATGCCGAGAGGCCTGTCTTCGGCGACTCTGAGCCGCTGGATGACAACCACAGGGTCACCCTCTGCGAGGCGCAACCGGTCGGCGACGATTGCGTCGACCCGCTCCAGACCGCAGTCGATCGTGCGAGCACCCGCCCTCAAGCCGAGACGGATCATCTCCTCGGAGAAGGAGGTGACACCTCGAGGCTCGGCCGTGAGGGTGGGCTCGCGAACGAAGGTCCCCCGGCCCGGCTCCCGAATCAGCAGCCCGTCGGCGGCCAGATCCTGAAGCGCTCGCCGGATGGTGATCCGGCTCGCCCCGTAGAGGTCCTCGAGCTCCTTCTCGCTCGGGATCCGATACCCGGAATCCCATTCGTGGCTGTCGATCAGTCGCCGCAGATCCTGCTCTACCTGCAGGTAGAGCGGGATCGGGTTCTTCCGGCTGGTCGGTCTCGGCCCACGCATCTGCTCATCTCGTCGTGTCATACACCACCGAGCGCTAATCGGATATATTGTTATACTCACAATACACATTCCGAGATCGGATGGAAAGGAACCGTGCCGCGTGGATCCGATAACCCTCTCTGTGATCTCCAACGGCTTCAAGAGCATCGTCAACGAGATGAACCTGGCCCTGTTCCGATCCGCCTACTCCCCCGTCATTACCGAGGGACGCGACATCGGCGGAGCGGTCATCGACCGGCATGGGCGCCTCGTCGCCCAGGGCGACTGGGACCTGGCGGTATTCGTGGCGCTACTCGAGTTCTCCCTCAAAGGTGTGCTGGCGCGGTTCGACGGTGACATCGCGCCCGGTGACGTGTTCATCATGAACGATCCCTTCGTTGGCGGCACGCACTTCAACGACGTCGGGGTGGTGCGGCCGGTGTTCGACGGCGACGAGTTGACGGCCTTTGTGGCGGTGTGCGGCCACTGGGCGGACGTCGGCGGCCAAGAGCCCGGCAGCTTCGTGGCCAACGCCCGGGAGCACTTCCAGGAGGGCCTCCGCATCCCGCCGATGAAGCTGTACATCGCCGGCGAGCCCAATCTGGCGGTCTTCGACATAATCGAAGCCAACATGCGCATCTCCTCCGAGCGCCTCGGTGACGTGCGCGCCCAGGTGGGCTCGACCCGGGTCGGCGAGCAGCGGCTGGTGGAGTTGGCAGGCAAGTACGGATGGGACCAGGTCACCGGAGCGATGGACGAAGCGATCGCCCACGCCGAGCGCTTGCTGCGCAGCGAGATAACCAAGATTCCCGACGGCCGCTTCAAGGGCGAGGATCATGTCGACATGGAATCGCTCGACCGGCCCATTCCCAAGAAGGTCGCCCTCGAGCTCACCATCGACGGAGACTCAATGCACTTCGACTTCACGGGTTCGGACCCGGAGTCGCTCTCGGCGTCAAACTCCACCTACTCGTCCACCGCGTCGGCTGTCTACGTGACCGTCAAGTCGCTGTTCCCCGAGATCCCGATGAATCACGGCGTCTTCGAGCCGATCCGCATCACCGCCCCCGAGCACACCATCGTCAACGCCCTCCCCCCGAGAGCGATCAGCAGCATGGCGGCGACCGTGTACGAGAAGGTCATCGGGGCCGCCCTGATGGCTTTGTCCGAGGCCATCCCCGAACAGGCAGTGGGAACGCCCTACAACCTGATCAATCTGACCATCGGAGGCCGGTACCGGGACTCCGACTTCGTGGCCTACCTGTTCTCCGAAGGCGGATTCGGAGGGCGGGCCACCAAGGACGGCCCGCCCGGATTGGTCTCCCTCTACGGAGGCGGCGCCAAGATCACCCCTGTGGAGGTGATGGAGCGCCGCTACCCCATTGCCTTCGAGGAATGGGCGTTGTGGCCCGATTCCGGCGGCGCCGGCCGCTACCGGGGTGGCGTGGGATCACGCAAGACGTTCCGGATCGTCGACACCTCGGTTCGGCTGTCGTGCCTCGGCGACCGGGAGTACTACCCGCCGGCGGGTGTGCTCGGCGGCGAGCCCGGCGCCAAACACGGATTGATCCGGAACCTCGGCACTGCGGCCGAGGAAAACCTGACCCTCAAGGTGGTCGGATACCCACTCCAGGACGGAGACACGGTCACCATCCTCGCCGGCGGAGGAGGAGGGTACGGCGATCCCCTGGATCGGGATCCTGCACTCGTGGCCGAAGACGTCATCCAGGGCTACGTCACCGTCGGCCACGCCGCCGAGCGCTACGGCGTGGCCGTCGACGAGTCGGGTGAGATCGCCGCCGGGGAGACCGAACGTCTCAGAGCCTCGTTGCGAAAGGGGAAGACCCAATGAGAATCGGCGTCGACGTAGGCGGTACGTTCACCGACCTCGTGCTGCTCGCCAAGGGACGGCTAACGGTCCACAAGGTGCTGTCGACACCGTCTGATCCTTCGCAGGCCGTACTGGCGGCGGTCGCGCAGACGGGTGTGCCGATGAGCGACGTGCGCCAATTCGCGCACGGGACCACGGTCACGGTCAATGCAGTCATCCAGCGAGGTGGCGCCCCCACGGGGCTCCTGACGACCAAGGGGTTCCGGGACGTGCTCCAGATCCGACGGACCACTCGGGGTGCCCTCTACGACTTCCAGTGGGATCCACCACAGGAATTGGTGCAACGGCGCTGGCGCCGGGAGGTCCCCGAGCGGATCGATGCCTCGGGAGAGGTGACCCGCCCCCCGGACCTGGGGGCGGCCATCGCCGAGGCTCGCGCCCTCGTCGGCGAGGGCGTGAGCTCGCTGGCGATCTGTTTCATCAACTCGTATCTCAACGGCGAGAACGAGCATGTGGTGCGGGCTGCGCTCGCCGAGATCATGCCCGATCTGCCGATCTACGTCTCGTCCGACATCCTCCCGGAGTGGCGTGAGTTCGAGCGCACCTCGACCACGGTGGTCAGCGCGTACGTGGGTCCGGTACTCACCGAGTATCTGCATCGCCTCGAGTCCGCGCTTCGGGCGCAGGGATACGGCTACGACCTGCTGATCATGCTCGCGAACGGCGGCCTCGCAACGGCGGCAGCCGCCAACGAGCGCCCCGCTTACACAATCGGTTCCGGCCCGGCTGCCGGGGTCCTCGCCCAGTTGGCGTTGGGTCTCGCCTCGGACGCCGAACCGATCCCCGCTCCCGGTAGCAGGAAGGCGTCGATGACCAACATCATCGGGATGGACATCGGCGGGACGAGTACCGACATCTCGCTGGTTCACGACGGGAGCCCGTACCTTCGCAGCGATTTCGAGCTCGAGTTCGGGACCCCGGTGTCGTACCCGGTGATCGAGATCAACTCCATCGGCGCCGGCGGAGGCACGATCGCCTGGCTCGACGCGGGCGCCATGCTGCACATGGGCCCCCAAAGCGCCGGGGCCGACCCGGGACCGGCATGCATGCAGCGGGGTGGCACCGAGCCGACACTGACGGACGCCAACGTCGTGCTCCATCGCCTCAACCCCGCGTTTCTGCTCGACGGCGCCATCCCGCTCTCCGAGGACGCCGCCCGCAGAGCGGTGGCGGCGGTCGGGGATCCGCTGGGCCTCGACGTCGTGACGATGGCCGACGGGATCCGCCGTCTGGCCGTCTCCAGCATCGTGTTCGCCATCCGGCAGCGGACGGTCGAACGCGGTCTGGACCCGAGGGAGTTCGTGATCGTCGGCTACGGCGGCGCCGGGCCCCTTCACGCCACCGAGGTCGCCGACGAGATGGGCATCACGACGGTGCTGATCCCACCGAACCCGGGGGTGACCTCCGCGCTCGGGTTGCTGCTCACCGATATCCGCCACGACTTCGTGACCACGTTCCTCAAGCTCAGGGCTGAGGTGGAGCCTGCCGAGGTCGGCGCGGCTTATGACCTCTTGGCCGAACAGGCCCGGGCTCACCTCGTGGCGGAGGGGGTGGATGCCGACCGGGTGCAGATGGAGTACGCCATGGACATGCGCTATGTGGGTCAGACCCACGAGCTCAGGTTGAATCTTCCCGGACCGTACGACGACGAGATGCATGAGTGCATCCCGCGGCTGTTCGGCGAACTCCACCAGGCCGAGTTCGGGCACGCCCCGGAGCTCGGCGAGCCCTTGGACTTCGTCAATCTGCGAGTCGCCGGCATCGGCAAGCTGGATCGGCCCGAGCTACCCGAGATTCCCGAGGGCGGGAGAGCCGCTCCACATGCGCACCGGGAGGTGTTCTTCGGTGGCGCCGACGGATGGGTCTCCACCCCGATCTACCACCGCGGCGACCTGGGCCACGGAGACAGGATCCAGGGGCCGGCGATCATCGAACAGCTCGATTCCACAACGGTGATCACACCGGGATGGACCGCCGAGCCCGATCGGGTGGGCAGCCTGATCCTCCGCCACGGCTAACCCGGATCCCCGGGCTACCGGCAGCGGAGGCCGAACCCCGGGGGGAGCACGTCACCCGGGTCGAGCATGAATGCCGCCGCCAGTTCGAGGTCGGCCTGCAGTCCGCGCACTCGGGCCGCCGCCGTGTAGTAGGCCCAGTAGGGGATGCTGCTCCGCTCGGCTGATCCGGGCATCGATCGGCGGAACAGCTCGTAGCAGCCGACGGCCTCCAGCCACCGATCGTATGCCTCGGCGATCGGGAGGTAGCAGTCGACCCGGAACCCTTCGAGGTCCTCGCAGTTCTCGGCGTAGAGCACCGGAATGCCGCCGCCCCTCTGCTCGATGGCGGCAACGGTCGCCGCGTGTGCCCGCCGGTGGCTGGGATGCCACGATCCCTTCCAGTGGGTGACCACCAGATCGGGACGGAACTCGTCGATCAGCCCGGTAAGGAGCGGAACGACCTCCCCCGGCGGCGGCAGAGGGGCCTGCTGCCCACTCCAGCGGGCGTCGACCCCCAGGGCGGCGGCTGCGGCGCTCATCTCCTGCTCGAGCTGGGGACCGAATCGTTCGGGAGGCGTGGTCGGGTGACCACGCTCCCCCCGGGTGAGGTGGAACAGGATGACCCCGTGGCCTTCCTCGGCGGCTCGGGCGGCGAAGGCCCCGGCCATGATCTCGGCGTCCATGGCGTGGGCTCCGACGATGAGCAGGTTCATGCGGTCTCCTCGGCATGGTGCCGGACGATCTTGCCGAGCACTACCGGATGGCGTGCGCCGCTGGCTGCCGGCACGTTCGCAGCCCGGCCGGCGAGGGTCTCGTCGCCGAGGATCACCCAGGTGACGGCCTCCCGGGCATCGCCCGGGATACCGAACTCATCATGGAACCTGATCCGGGTCGAGGGAAGGCGGCGGCACAACATGTCAACGAGGGTGGTGTTGTGCGCCCCCCCGCCGTAGAGCACCATCTCGTCGACGCCACCACGTGGTCCCAGATCCCGCACGTAGTGGAAGGCGATGCACTCGGCGGTGAAGGCGGTTACCGTGGCAATCAGGTCATCGCCGGTTACGCCCATCGATGCCGCCATCTCGAGGGCCTCGTCGGCGAACGGCTGCCCGAAATCCTCCCGGCCGCTCGTTTTCGGCAGGGGCAAGGCCAGGTATGGGTGCCGCATCAGCCACTCCAGCAGCCGGTGGTCCACCGTGCCTCGCGCCGCCTGGGCACCTCCGGCGTCGTAGGCGAGGACCCCACCGCTGAGAGCATGCACCACGGCGTCGATGACCATGTTCCCGGGGCCGGTGTCGAAGGCCACCACGTCCTCGAGATCGGCACCGGGTGGCAGGAAGGTGACGTTGGCGATGCCGCCGATGTTCTGCACCCCCCGGCTGCGATCGGGGTCGGTGAACAGCACCCAGTCGGCGTAGGCACTGAGCGGGGCACCGTGGCCGCCGGCGGCGACATCGGAGGGGCGAAGGTCGGCGACCACCGGGACCCCGACGATCTCGGCGACGACGGCGGGCTCGCCGACTTCCAGGTGCACGCCGTCTTGGTGTCGGGTGGGGGGACCGTGGAAGATGGTCGGTGCCTGGGTAACCACCGCGTCGAGGTCGCCGGGCTCGAGCCCGGCCCGGCGGGTGGCGGTGACGACGGCCTCGCCGATCAGTCTGCCGAAGGCGCGGTGTGCCGCGGCGAGTTCGTCGGCGGAGAAGCGTTGTGGCGGGAACAGCCTGAACAGCTGCTCCCGGCCCTCTGCGGGGTAGGGAATCACTTCGTGATGCAGCAGCCGTACCTGGCGCTGACGGCCTAGGCCGCTGGTGGCAGCGATGGCGACGCTGATCCCGTCTCCAGAGGTGCCGCACATCACCCCCGCCAGGACCCGTTCGGCGTCGAGTTCGCTGATCCTGCGCATCAGACATCCTCCTTCGGCGATGATGGCATGGCGGCGAGGGCTTCGGCATACAACTCGACGGGATGGGCGATTCGAAATTCCGGACCGAGGTGGGCGCGGAGCTGCATCTCACACCCCGGGTTGGCCGACGCAACGATCAGGGCTCCCGATTCACCGACTTGGTGGGCCTTCCTGATGCCGAGCTCGTGTGCCGTCTCGGGATGGAGAAGGGAATAGAGACCGGCGGCACCGCAGCAGAGACCGTCGGGATCGATCTCTACCGGTCGGTAGCCGGCGGCCTCGAGGATGAGTCGGGGTGGGTGATGGAGCCGCTGCACATGACGGAGGTGACACGGGTCCTGGACCGCCACCGGCACACCCGTGGGATCGAGACGGGGCAGGTGTCCGTCGTCGATGGCCGCAGCGACGATCTCGGTGATGTCCCGGCTTCGCGCCGCGAGACGGGCACCATCCTCCCCCGCCCAATGGGCATAGCCCTTGAGATGTGCCGAGCATCCTGCGGCATCGGCCACGACTACATCGAAGTCGGCGAAGGCGTCGACGTTGCGGGCAGCGAGACGCCTGGCATCATCGGCGGCGCCTTCGTGGGCGGCGAGGGCACCACAACAGGTCTGATTGCCAGGGACGACCACGCGATACCCGCAGCGGCGCAGCAGGTCGATCGAAGCCTCGTGGACCGCGGCAAACCACGGATCCATCACACAGCCGGCCAGCAGACCGGCAACGCCGATCTCGTCGCCGGTGGGCTCGTACGTGCGCCCGATCGTCGAAGCCCGACGCCAGGGCAGGCGGCGGATCCCTGCCATTCCGCGGCGCAGCCGCCCCGGCAACCAGTGCTGCGCCCCGACGCGCTGAAGCAGCGCCGCTCCAAGCGTGCCCGCCCGCACCAGCGGCCGCCATGCCAGCCAGCGGCCGGCAACGAGGCGACGGAATCGTCCCTTCGGGTCGGCAGCGACGATTTCCGCACGAGCGCCCTCCATAACCCTCCCGAAGGGAACCATGGAAGGGCAGGCGGCTTCACAGGCACGGCATTGCAGACACATGGACATGATCTCGGCGAACACGCCATCGACGGGAAACAGCCCGTCTGCGGCAGCCTTCATGGCGTTGAGGCGTCCGCGCGGCGAGGCGGTTTCGTCTCCGGTGAGCCGGAAGGTCGGGCAGTGCGGCAGGCAGAGGCCACATTCGACGCAACGGCTCAGCTCCACGGATGTCGGTGCCCAGGGGGTCGCCCAGTTCATCACAAGCCTCCGGGCAGCCGACCGGGAACCATGACTCCGGCTGGATCGAAGGCCGCCTTGACTCGTCGCTGCAGTCCCAGCGACGGGGGCGGTGCTCCCCATGGATCGAAATGTCGACCGAGCGCGTCCGCTCCCGCCGTGACCACCAGCTCGCCGTCCCGGCCCTCTGCCCAGGCCCGTAACCCGTCGAGATCGATTCCCTCGACCGCGTCGAATCCGATCGCGATCTCGCCGACCCCGAAAGCCGCCCGATACGTGGCGGACGCGGGCACTCTCTCGACCGCACGGCGGGTGTCGGCTGGAGGGACTCGCAAGAGGAACCGAACCCGGTTGGTGACCGCCTCAGGCCACCGATGCCCCTCCGAGGTATCGCCGCCGAGTGCCTCCGCCTGCGCTTCGACCTCCGCCCGGGTACCGCCCAGGAAGACCCGAGCCTCGCCGTCGCTCTCGACGACCGCCCAGGGACGGTGCACGGTCTGCAGCGCTGCCTCGGGATCGGCCACGACAACGGTGGCCGCGGCCTCCGGTCGAGGCCAGAGCCGCAACGCAACCCTGCCGATGACTCCCAGCGATCCCAGGGATCCTGCTGCCAGACGGGCGAGGTCGTAACCGGTGGCGTTCTTGACCACCCGGGCGCCATTCCTCACCACCCGGCCGTCGCCCGTACACAGGGTCGCTTCGATCACCCGGTTCCTCGTGGGCCCGAACCGCAGCCTCCGCCACCCGGAAGCGCCGGCGGCTACGCAGCCCCCGACAGTGGCCACGCCGGGTCGTTCCGGGAGCACGGCGGTCTGACCCCGTTCGCCCAGAAGCCGGTCCTCGAGGTCCACGATCCGGACACCGGCTTCGACAACGACGACGAGATCTTCGGGCCGCCACTCCACGACCCGATCAAGAAGGCGGGTGACCACCACGATGTCGGGAGCGACACCACCGCCGTAGCCTTGATGGCTCCCACCGCCCCACGGCAGCACCACGAGACCCGCCGCCGTTGCCGCTCTCAAGATGGTGGCGACGTCCTCCAGGCTCCGGGGAGCGACGACGAACTCGCCAGCGGGAGCCCCCTCGGGCGGATCGGTGGTGAAGGGCGCAAGCAGGCTCCGCACCTCGGGAACGAGCGAGATCGGCTCCGGGGAGACGTACCCGCTCTCGGCGGGAAGGACCTTGTCGGGGTTGAACAGGTGATCGGGGTCGAAAGCATCTCGCACACGCTGCTGGGCGTCGAGGTCGACCGGGTCGAAGAAGAGGGGCATGAACCGGCGTTTCTCGATCCCGATGCCGTGCTCGCCGGAGAGCACTCCGCTGTTGTCCACCGAGACACCCACGATCTCGGCTCCCGCCGCCTCGACACGCCGGACTTGGGCAGGATCGGAGGAATCGAAGGCGAAGGTGGGATGCAGATTGCCATCACCGGCGTGCCCGAAGACGACCATCTCCAGTCGGTGCCGGTCGGCGATCTGGTAGAGCTCGGACACGACACCGGGAAGCCGGTTCCGAGGCACGACGATGTCGTGGATGTAGTAGTTGGGGGCGATCTGGACGAGAGCCGCGAGGGCGGAGCGACGCCCCTTCCATAACAGATCCCGCTCCTTCTCGTCGGCGGCGATCCGCACCGGAGAGGCCCCGTGGCCGCGGGCGACATCGGCGACCATCGCCGCCTGCGCCTCAACGGTGGCACGGTGCCCGGTGACCTCCGCCAGGAGCACGGCTCCTGCGTCCGTCGGATACCCCGCTCCGGCAAATCGCTCCACTATCTCGACGAGTCTGCGGTCCATCAGTTCGAGCGCGGCCGGGATCAACCCCGAGGCGATCATCTCCGAGACGGCGGCAGCAGCAGCATCGACCCCGGCGAATCCCATCAGCAGGGTGCGCACCGTCGGCGGGTCTCTGGTGAGGCGAACCAGGATCCGGGTGATGAGCCCGAGAGTGCCTTCGGAACCCACGATCACGGCCCGAAGATCCAGCCCCGCAGGATCGGGGGCTGCTCCACCCAGGAGAGTCACCGTCCCGCCTCTGTCGATCATTTCCACAGCCAGTACGTGGTCGGCGGTGCTCCCCTCCGCGAGGCCATGCGGGCCTCCCGCATTCACCGCCACGTTGCCGCCGATGGTGCAAGCCGCCTGCGATGCGGGATCGGGAGCGAAGTGCAGACCCCAGCGGGATGTCCGGCGAGAGAGATCGAGGTTCAGGACGCCGGGCTCGACCCAGACGGTGCCGGCATCGGGATCGATCTCCCCGATGCGGTTGAGGCGGGTCGTGACCACGATCACGCCACCGTCGGGGACGGCGCCACCGGCAAGGCCGGTGCCGGTACCTCTCGTGATCAAGGGCAGTCCCCGCCGATGTGCAGCGGCGACCACGGCGACGGCCTCCTCGCGGGTTGCGGGAAAGGTCACTACCTCGGGGGCGGACCCCGATCGCATGCCGGCGTCCTTGACGAAGAGGCGCCGTTGAAGGGGGTCGTGCCGCACGTTTTCGCGTCCGAGGATCTCCTCGAGCTCTCCGATGAGATCGGAAGGTGCGGACGGCCCGACACGCCTTCCGATCTGTGCGGACCCGGCGACGCCGATCATCCGGTATTCATCGTGCGCCGTCCCGCCAGCTGGGAGAAGACCACGCCGACGATGAGTGCCGCACCGAAGAAGACCTGCTCGACCCAGCCGGTGATCTTCAGCAGCTGGAGACCATTGATGCCGGTGACGAGGAAGTAGACGGCGATGAAGGTGCCCCAGGCGTTGAACCGGCCCGGTTTGATGGACGTGGAGCCGAGGAAGGCACCGGCGAAAGCGGGAAGCAGCAGTCCGGGAGCGAAGTTCGGGTCGACCGATCCGTTCCGCCCGGCCAGCAGCACACCTGCGATGCCGGCGATCACCGAGCCCGCGATGAGGGAACCAGCGCGGATCGCGTTGACCCTGATCCCGGTGAGGCGCGCGACCTCACGGCCAGCACCGACGAAGTAGATGTAGCGACCGAGCGGTGTGTACTCGAACACGTACCAGAGGATGACGGTGAGGGCCAGAGCGTAGAAGAACACCATCTGGAGGCCGAATACCTTGGTGCGGGCAGCATCCACCAGGCTCTGAGAAATGCCCGCGACGATGAGGTTGTTGATCCCGAGGGCAGCCCCGGCTAACAACGTGGACATGCCGAGAGTGGCGACGATGGAGGGCACGTCCAGGATCACGATCAGGAAGGCGTTGCAGATGCCCACCAAGAGAGCCGCGGTAAGGGCGACCAGGATGGCGGGGAGGATGGGCCATCCGCAGACGATATTGAGCCAGCCGACGATCACGAAGGACAGGCCCATGGTGGAGGCGGCCGACAGGTCGTACTCGCCGGCGGCGAGCCCGGGCAGCATCCCGAGAGTGAGGATCAGCAGGATCGAGCGCTCGCTGAGGATGGTCTGGAAGTTGCGGGGTCGTAGGAACAGCTCGGTCTGGACAATGCCGAAGAAGACGATGACGAGCGCCCAGGCGATCAGAAGCCCGTAGCGGTTCAGGAGGATCCGAAGACCCGAGCCACGGAGCTGCGCGTCCTTGGGGATAGTCATCGTTCACCTCTTCTTGCGTTGTTCGGACTCTTGCGATGCGGCCTCGTCCCCACTGTGGCGCCCGATCAGCGTCTGCTCGCGGATCCGCACCGAGGTGAGCTCGGGTCCACTGAGCTCACCGACGACCTGGCCGTGCCGGAAGACGAGAACACGATCGCAAACCTGTGCCAGATCCTCGGCCTCGACCGATGCAACGAGAATGCCGGTGCCCGCCTCGGCGGCATCTCGCAGATGCTTGAAGATCTGCTTCTTGGCGCCCACGTCGACACCGTGAGTCGGTTCATCGAGCAGCATCAGCCGGGGTTCGGTGGCGAACCACTTGGCGACCAGTCCCTTCTGCTGGTTGCCTCCGCTCAGAGTGCCCAGGGGCAGGCGGGGAGCAGCCGGCTCGATGCCGAAGTCGGCCATGAGCCGCTTCACGGTCTGCTCCTCCCGCCGGTGTCGCAGCACCCCACCGATGCGGAATCGATCGAGAATGGCGAGCGTCACGTTCTCGGCGACGGACGCCATGCCGACGCCACCTTCTCGCAGACGGTTGGCCGGAAGCAGCGCGAGCCCGGCTGCAATGGCGCGCCTGGGAGTCATCCGTGCGGCTTCATGGGCGAAATCCCCAATCTCGATGGTGCCGCCCGTGGCCGGTATCGAGCCGAACAGGAGGTGTGGTACGAGATCGTGACCCATTCCCAGCAGGCCGGTCAGCCCGAGGATCTCACCCCGGTGCACCGTCGTGGAAAAATCCGCGACTACGGAGCCGGACAGATCAGTGACGGTCATCGCCACTTCCCGGCCGGGATGGTGCGGCTCGGGATAGAGCTGCTCGAGGGAGAACCCGAGAATGCTGTCGACGAGGTCTTTTTCATCCATCTCGGCGGTGCGACGGTCGGCCACCACGACTCCGTCGCGCAGCACGGTGATGGTGTCAGTCAGATCGAGGACCTCCTCGAGCCGATGGCTGACGAACAGCACTCCCATGCCTCGAGCGGCGACGTCACGCACCGCACCAAAGAACGTGGACACCGTGTCCCGCGGGAGCCGGGCGCTGGGTTCGTCGAGCACGAGGAGCCCACCGTGGGCTTCGAGCCCGGACATCGCACGGGCGATCGCGACGATCGCCCGCTCGACCTCGCTGAGCTCGCTCAGCGGCGTCGCCGGATCGAAGTCGAGCCCGAAGGTCTCCAGCAGCCGGCGGGCTCGCCGGGTCTCGTGGCGCCATGAGATCCGCCAGCCGCGCCGGGTCGCGTAGCGGCCCACCAACAAGTTCTCCAGAACCGATCCGGCCTGGAACAGGCCCAGGTCCTGATGGACGAAGCTCAATCCCAGGCGCTCCGGCTCGCCGGGATCGAGGGGAAGGTCGACGGATCTCCCTCGCACCTCGAGGGTGGCCCCGCGATCGGGGGCGTGGTAGCCGGAGAGGATCTTGATGAAGGTGGATTTGCCCGAACCGTTCTGTCCGACCAGGCCTCGAATCTCGCCGGGCCGGATTGTGATGGCGGCATCACGGAGGACGGTCCTGCCGCCGAACGTCTTGCTGAATCCGCTCGCTTCGACGATCGGCGGCAGGCTGTCCGTCACTACGCTCCCATCCATTTGGACGACGCTACTCGGGGGTCGCGGTCTCTACGACAGGCCCCAGAGCGCGCGATAGGCAGCCCTGAAGTCCGTACCTCCGTACCATTCGGATTCCGCTGCATCGAGATCGACATCGCCGATGTTGTCTGCCGAGAAGATCCGATGTGGGAGCATTTCATCCGCCACCGGTTCGAGTCCGAGCAGAACTCTGGCAGCCTGGTCGACGGTCGCCCAACCGAGCCAGTACTGCGGTCCGCCGATGTCGGCGGCAACGGTGCCGTCGGCCACGCCGGGCAATCCGGCATCCGTGCCGTTGTACGTCACGACCTTCACCTGATCGGCGACCTCCTTCTCGGCGATGGCGGCCGTCACTCCGATCGGGACCATGGAGTCGAACACCGGCACCAGGTAGAGAGGCCCGTCGCCCAGGTAGGTTTCGATTGCCGTCCCGGTGAGGCCCTGGAGATCACCCCATTGGGCGAACGGAGCCTCGATGACACCCGTGCCACAGGTCGGGCAGAGCCGATTCATCTCGGCCTCGAATGCCGCCACCATCGCTTCGCTCACGACCAGTCCGGGCACTGTGTAGATGACGCCGGTACCGGTTCCCTCGCTGTCGGCCACGATGAAGTCGGCCATCTGCTCGCCGCCGCACGAGTAGCAGAAGGTCACGTACCCGGATACACCGCGATCGACTTCGTCTGCCGTGGGGGCGTGAGGATCGGACGTGGTGAGCTCGATCGTCGGGATCCCGGCGGCCTTGGCATCCGCCAAAGGAGCCGCCACCGTACCCGAATCGATGCTCTGGATGAGGATGACGTCGTAGTCTTGGGCGACGGCCTGATCAATCAGCCCGGCCGGGTCGTTGACCGCACCGTCGACTGCGGTCACCTCCATACCGAGTTCCGCCGCCGCCTCCTCGACGCCGGCGAGCCAGTTCTGCACGAAGAAGTACTCCAGCCCGTTGCCGATGGCGTAGATCCGTTTACCTTCCAGCGCGCTACCGGCGTCGATTGCAGGACCGGTGAAATTGAACACCGACGGACCGGTGAGATCGTCAACGATCGCTTGGGCCTCGGCCACGCCGGCGTCGACTCCCTCCGTCGTCGTCGTCTCCGCTGCCGTGGTGGTCGGGGCGGACGCCTCGGTCGTGGTTGTCGTTGCCGCTGCGCCCGTGGTTGTCGTTGTGCTGCCTTCGTCATCGCCGCAGGCAGCCAGGCCAACCGTCAGCACGGCCAGGATCGCTACCCACGGAATAAGTCGTCTCGAGAGCCGCATATGGGGTTCCTTCCCTTGGCGAGACCCGCTATTGGTATAACATTATGCCTGATTCACGAAGCGGACGCAACGGGACGTGAGCAGTTCCTTGCAGAACCGGCCGACACCGGAGCCGCGGCAGCCGAGCAGGACTCCACGCCTGCCAGACGGATCGAGACATGCGGTTGGTCTGCGCTGGGGAGACCCCTCTGGACACGACCTCGAGGCATCATTCCTCGGATCGCCTCCCCAGCAGAATCCCGGCCGCGGTGCTCGGCCGGTGCCGGCGCCAGCCGAACGGCCCGGCATCGCTCAGGGCATCAGAAAGCGAGAAGAAGCCCACTCACAGCACAAGCCCTTGCTCGCGGTCGTGAAGCTCAGCGACCCCGCTCGCGGTCCCTCTGGTCACGCTTCTCGAGCCATTCCCGGTCGGACCGCTCCCGCGCCGCGTGCCGCTCGGCATCGGCCTTGTCCCGTGAGGCTTGCCGCTCCTCCCGCTCCCGCTCGTGGGCGGCCTTGCGCTCGGCTTCGTAGAGGTCGTGCTCGGCGAGGCGCTCGGCCTCGTTCCGGTCGTGCTCGGAAAGACGCTCTTCGTCCGCCTTGTCGGCCCTCGACTGCTCGCCGTCCATGAATCGGTCCCGCCTTGCTCCGGCATCTGCCCTCTACGAATGAGGCTAGCGGTCGCAGGTGCCGTACCGCTCCCGTCGGGGGGTTCAGCGCAGGTGGCCCGGGAAGCGGAACCGAGAGACCGGGAAACTTGTCGTCCCATAGTCTCCTAAGGGCGCGTAGCATGAGAGGAGCGGCTCCCGGTGAAGGGGCTTTCGGAGGAAGGAACCCCGGCCGTGAGCCGCACCGCGATCCACCCGCGGGACCCGGCGCATCGGCTGCCGTGGACTCGCCGGGGACCGCCGGGTCGTCACGATGATGGACGACCGAGGATGGACGCATGTACGAGAGCGATCTCTGCGACATGAGCCACAGGCAACTCGTCGCCACCCTCTCCTCCCTGCGCCTCGCGCACGAGGATGCCATCTGGGACGTGGAGGAGGCCGAGTTGATCATCGAGGTCCGCGAGGAATTGCGCCGCCGGGGGTTCTCTCCCCTCTTCCTGAACGGGCTACTCGACGGCTCGGTGGAGTACCCCCTGTCCAAGGCTGCCGGCTAGCGGGAAGGTGTGCCGCCGCTCCGCGCGCCGGAGCTATGACGCGGGCGGGGTGAAGCGCGTCGTGGTCACGAACCGCTTCCAGGCGGCGAAGCCACCTTCGAGGTCGGTGGCACCGGAGACGCCGAGGTCCTGCAGCCGGCGCCTCCCGCCGAGCCAACGCATTCGGCAACACTCTGCGCCGCGTTCGCAGGTCACGCTCTTCACTCGCTGTCGGCTCAGGTCACGGTTCAAGCGTCGCCAGGGAGTAGCGAGTGCGGTCACCGCCGCGGGTGGCGAGGACCGTCCCCGTCGACTCGAGGGTCAGCAAGGTCGCCTCCAGCCGGGTGGGCGTGAGGAACGGACCGCGCCCGAGCCGGAGGCCAACCTGGTCGAGGATGGTGAAGGCGTCGGCACCGCCGGCTCGACCGAGCACATCGACGACCGCCTGCTTCACGTCCGCCGCGTCGAGCCACCCGAGCATCCGGGACGTGATCCGGCTCGTCAGGCCCGCCCAGGCGAGCATGATGCGTGGGCCGGCGAGGAGGAAAAGGACGCTGATCGGCGCCACCGCCAGAGTCTTCGGAAACGTGTCCACCTGCCAAGTGCCGAGCTCCACCGGGACGCCGGCGGCGTACACGATCGGGTAGACGGCAAACGCCAGCGCCAGGGACAGCAGCGTCACCGCCACCACGAACCCGGCGACCCCCAGCGGGAGGCGGGCCCCGAGCAGGTACGCCACCTCGGTCCAGCTGCGCCGGTCCCCGGCCCGGGCCCGCAGCCGCCGCCAGCCGAAGCCGGTCGCGTCACGGCGGGTGAACTGCCGCGGCATCGGCGCCTCCAACATCGTCGCCGCCAGGTCTCGCTCGAAGGAGGCGAGCTGGGAGCAGAGCAGGAACGTCGCCAGCAGCACCGGCAGCCCGAGGAGCGTCACCGCCAGGCCGGCGCCGAGCGACAACCCGGTGACGACGATCGTGAACTCGAAGACCCCGAGGGGCAGCCCGAGCAGGAGGTAGGCGCCTACCCGGTAGAACCCCGGGTCGGCGTACGGCTCCAAAAGCCAGTGCATCACGATTCGTGCTCTCGTCGAGCCCGTTCGATCAGGATCTCGTCGGGATGGCGGACGACGAAGGCGAACACGGCGTGCGCCGCCACCACGATCCCCCATCCGAACAGCGGGAAGATGTACCACGGGTAGGTCGCCGAGCTGAGCGCCCACACGATGATCAGGAACACCTGCGTCGTGGCGTACACGGCGAAGTGGAGCCAGAACCACTGACGCCGGGCGATCCGCCTCGCCTCCCGCTCCCGCAATGCCATCTCGCCGAAGTCATCCATCGTCCTCTCCTTCAGTCAACAGCCGCTCGATCTCGCCGGACGCCCGGTGCAGGACGTGGTCGATCCCCTCGTGGGCGTCGGGCCCGACGAGCCGCCGCCGGTGCGGCGACTCGGCGGCGAAGCGGTCGAGCAAAGGGCCGACGGCGAGCCGCTCCTCCCCCCGCTCGGCACGCTCGGTGAGCGACGCCCACCGGTTGGAGGCACCGGAGCGCGCCGCGGCGCGGCGGCCGGCATCGGTGAGGCGGTAGATCCGCGTCCCGTCCTCTTCGACGGCCTGCACGAGCCCGGCATCTTCGAGGCCGAGCAGGGCCGGGTAGATCGCACCGGGGCTCGGTTTCCAACCGCCCCCGACCCGCTCCTTCAACTCGGTCATGATCCCGTACCCGTGCAGCTCGCCGACGCCCGCCAGCACCGCGACGATCGTCTCTTTGAGTTCTCCACGGCGGAACACTCTTCCCATAACGTAACTTACGATACCACCAAAACGTAAGTTACGCTAGAGGCGAGTGGTGGCCCGGTCACCGAGGTGCGGGACCGGAGCCGCGGCGGCGCGACTGCCAACGAGTTCTTGGGGCGGCCGGCGCCCGATCCGCCCTCCTTGGAGCGACAGATTCGGCACCGACCAGGGGATTCTCGCGGTGGGCGTTGACGGACTCGAACCGCCGACCTCTTCCTTGTAAGGGAAGCGCTCTAGCCAGCTGAGCTAAACGCCCCAGGATCAGGCGTGCATGGTAGTGGCGCCACCTCCCCTCCCCCGCAGCAACCGGCCCCTGCGATACTCCCCGGGCATGTCCGCCCTCACCGCCCGGCTGCTCGTGTTCTTCACCTCGGCGGCGGTGCTGGTGCTGGAGATCCTGGCCGGCCGGCTGCTCGCCCCCTACCTCGGAGTACGGCTCGAGACCTTCACCGGCATCGTCGGCACCGTGCTCGCCGGCATCTCCCTCGGGAGCTGGCTGGGTGGCCGGGCTGCCGACCGCTACCGCCCCACCCTGCTGCTGGGACCGCTGCTGATCGCCGGCGGGCTGCTCGCCCTCCTGGCGCCACCCGTCGTCACCGCCCTCGGGCCCGAGTTCACCACCGCCGGGCCCCTCGAGATCGTGGTGCTCGCCGCCCTCGGGTTCTTCGCTCCGGCCGCGGTGCTCAGCGCCGTCAACCCCACCGTGGTCAAGATCCGGCTCCACTCCCTCGACACCACCGGCTCGGTGGTGGGCACGCTGTCGGCGGTGGGGACCGCCGGGGCGATCTTCGGCACCTTCCTCACCGGGTTCCTGCTCGTCGCCACCACCCCAAGCCGCTGGGTCGTGATCGGGCTCGGCGCCGTGCTCGTCGCCACCGGGATCGCCTTTGCGTTGCGCTACCTGCGCCCGGTCCACGGTGGCACCATGGCGACCGTCGTCGCCCTGGTGATTGCCGCCGGGCTCCTCACCGGCTTCGCCACCGGTCCCTGCGACGTCGAGACCGCCTACTCCTGCGTCCGGGTCCAGCTCGACCCGGCCCGCCCCAGCGGCCGCACCCTATGGCTCGACACGCTGCGCAACTCCTACGTGGACCTGGCCGACCCCACCTACCTGGAGTTCCGCTACGCCCGCATCATGGCCGACGTCATCGCGGCGGCCGCCCCCGCCGGTCCCCTCGAGGTGCTCTCGATCGGCGGCGGCGGGTTCACCCTCCCCCGCTACCTCGCCGCGGTCCGTCCCGGGACTCGCAACGTCGTCCTCGAGCTCGACCCGGGCGTGGTGGAGGTGGCGGAACGCGAGCTCGGCCTCGTCACCGGCGAGGACATGGTCACCGTCACCGGCGACGCCCGCCTCACCCTCCGCACCACCGCGCCGGGCTCCTTCGACCTCGTCATCGGCGACGCCTTCAGCGGACCGGCGGTGCCGTGGCACCTCACCACGAAGGAGTTCCTCACCGAGGTGGAGGACCGTCTCGACGAGGGCGGGCTCGTGGTGCTCAACCTCATCGACTACCCGCCGCTCGGATTCGCCCGAGCCGAGACCGCCACCTTCGCCGCGGTGTTCGACACGGTGCTGGTGATCGCACCCCCCGACTTCCTCGCCGGGGAGGCCGGCGGCAACTTCGTGCTGGTCGGCACCGACGGTGCTCTCGACGACGCCGCGGTCACCGAGAGGATCCGGAGCCGGGGTGGCGCGGAGGTGGTGCTGTCCGGCGCCGAGATCGACGGTTTCGTTGCCGGCGCCCGGGTGCTGCGAGACGACTTCGCCCCGGTCGATCAGCTCATCTCACGTCCCTGAGGGAGATCACCGGTAGGCGGTGAGCGCCTCCCAGACGGCGCGGCCCAGCGTGAAGGGCATGCCGCCGTCGAAGGGGGCCGCCCCGACGCCGCGGCCCCCGCCGGCCAGGCCGAGCACCACGGTCAGCACCCTGATCCCGCCCAGATCCTTCAGCTCGGCGCCGAGCAGCGCCGGGGCCGGTGACTCGTCGGCGAGGCGGGCGATCACGGCGACGATGACGGCATTGAGCGTGGCGGGGTCGTCGACCGGTGCCACCACCATGCGCCCGGTGGAATCGGCGGCGCGGACCGCCACCCCGGCCGGAGTCTCCTCCACAGTCAGCAGCTCCAGCCGGGAGCCGGTCACCAACGGGAGAGAGGTGACCGATGCTATCGCCGGGCGTGGATCGGTGTTCATCGAGATCAGCGCCGGGGAGGTGCCCTCCGGCTGCGGTGGCGCCACCGCAGGCTGCCACACCACCGGCCTCGGCTCGGCGACCGGAGCCGGAGCCGGAGCGGGCGGTGGCGCCACGGCGCCGGCCAGGATCCGCTGCAGTTCGGAGGCAACCTCGGCCGCGGCCCGGGTCCCGTCGAGCTGGGCCCGCAACACGGGCAGTCCGGTGGGGCGCAGGTCGAGGTCGACCGAGGCGACCCCGGCGACGGTGGTGAAGTCGTAGCGCAGCTCGGCCAGCGACGGCCCCTCCCGGGACGCCGCGACGCTACCCCCGCCGGTCTGCAGATCCGCGATCCTCATCGCGGCGCATTCTGGTCGAAGCAGTGCCAGGAAGCGACGACCCTCCGGCGAGGCGCCGCGGCCGCCTCCCGATCGGGAAGCCCGTCAGGCCGGAGCCCGACCTCGCAGGCGGCTCTGCACCATGATGCAGGCGTTCGCCATGTAGTTGAATCCGTGCTGCTGAACGAAGGCGATCACCGCCGGGCTCTCGGCGCCGGGCTGGAGCCAGACGTTGGTGAGCCCGAGATCGAGACAGGTCTGGAGCACGCCGAGGGCGATCGGAGGGGGCACCACGAAGTTGACGATGGTGGGCCGCTCCGGCAACGCCGCCAGCGACGGGTAGGCAGGGTCTCCGTCGACCTCGTCCCGATTGGGGTTCACCGGGTAGACCGTGAACCCCTTCTCCTTGAGGTCGCGGTAGATGACCGATCCGTACTTGTCGGGGTCGTCGGTCGCTCCCACCACCGCCACGGTGGTGTCGGGTCGTTGCAGGAGGGCGCCAATGTCGTCCATGGTGCTTCGGTCAACGCCGCCGGCGGGCGATTTCATCCCACCCGCGGGCCGGCGAAAGCCCGGCGGTACGCCGCCGGCTGGCGTTTTCATCCCTCACGCGCCCGGCTGGCGGAACACGGCCAGAACGGTGCGGCCCAGGATGGCGGCGTCGAGGCGCCCGCTCCGTCGCTCGACGTAGGCCAGGTCGAGCCGGGTGCGCTCGTCGAGGTCGATGGTGTCCCGACCGGTGATCTGCGCCAGCCCCGTCACGCCCGGCTTCACCGAGAACCGCCGGTTGTCGAGGCCGACGAGGGCGGCTTCCTCCGGGACCAGCGGCCGCGGCCCGACCAGCGACATGGTGCCCTTCAGCACGTTCCACAGGTTGGGGAGCTCGTCGAGCGACGAGTGGCGCAGCCACGCCCCGACCCGGGTCACCCGGGGATCGTCCTCGATCCGGATGGCGTGGCCGGCGGCGTCGTGGCGGGCCGCTTCGAGCCGGGCCAGGTGCTCGATGAACACCTCCTCCCCCCCGTCGGTCCGCATCGTGCGGAGTTTGAGCATGGCGAACGTCCGGCCGCCGCGGCCCACCCGTTCCTGCCGGAAGAAGGCAGGCCCCCGCGAGTCGAGCTTCACGGCCACCACCGCCACCAGCAGCAGCGGCGCCGAGAGCACGAACGCCAAGGTCGCCACCGCGATGTCCATCGTGCGCTTTGCCAGCAGGTACCCGGCGCCGACGGTCGCCTCGTCCGATGCCCGGGCCACTGCTCCCAGCACCAGCGCCGCCAGCGCCACGATCTCGCCGACGAGGAACGCCAGCGACACCCGCACCTCGATGTCACCTCCGGTGGCGGCCAGAACCGCCCCGGCGGCGACCACCGCCCCGATCCACGCCACGGCGAGGACCAAGGGGCGGCCCCGCGCCACCAGGATCTGCGCCACGAACAGGCCGGCCCCGGCGAGCAGCACCCCGCCGGCGACGAGAGCGGCCGCGGTCCGGCCCGGCCGGAAATCCGCCCCGAACGCCAGCGCGACGAGCTGGGGCCCCAACAGGTATCCCGCCACGCCTCCGAGCAGTGCCAGCACCGAGGAGGCGTAGGCCATCCCGCGCGCCCAGGCCCGCAGCTCGCGGCGTTCCCGCCGCGCCGCCATCTCGGTGAACGGCGGCAGGATGCGGGCGATGAGGTTGTAGCCGAAAGTGAGCGGCGCCCGGAACAGCGTGAACGTGGCGAAGATCGTGCTCACCACCACGTCGACCGCGCCGAGGGCGGCGGCGACCAGCGGGCCGGCCAGCAGCAGCATCTGCGACGCCGCCGACGACAGCACCAGTCCCGACAGCAAGCCACGATCGGGCACGTTGGCCAGCTCGTGGTCGGCCAGCGCCGGGCGATTCACCTCCACCCGCCGGAACGGCCGCCACACCATGACGATGAGGGGACCGGCGATGAGCCCAATGGCCACCCCCGACGCCGAGGGGCGCACCGCCAACACCGCCATCGCCACCAGCAGCCGGAAGAGGGACGCCCCGCCGCTGGCGAGGCCGTACTCCCGGAAGCGCCGGAACCCGGCGAGATGGCCGCGGGCAACGGCGAAGAGGGTGTGGACCACCACGGTGAACCCGGTGAAGACGATGAAGCGGCGGTCGCCGTTGAGGAGTTCGTCGACCCGCAGCCCGGCATACAGCGTCGCCCCGACCACGGTGGCCGACGCGAGGACCAGGGCCCGGGGTGGGACCCCGACCGCAGCGCGGTCCAGGGTGAGACGCCGGATGATCAGCTGCTCGATCGGGAGCAGGATCACGATGAACGTGAGGAAGTGGATCGTGAGCAGCACCGACACCGGAGCGAACGCCTCCGCCCCGAGGGTGCGGCCCCCCAGGATCTGATAGGCGTAGGCGGCGAGACCCGCCACCAGGCTCCCGGCCAGGATGTAGCCGGTGCCGTCCTCGGAGAGGTGGGCGAAGCGGGTACGGGCCGGATCGGATCTGTGAACTGGCGGCTTGGAGGGCGCCCCGGATCCGGGTTCGTCGATCATGTCAGGTCGTCCCGTGTCGATGGCCGGCGCGGTGTGCCGGCGCGGCCAACACCCTACAAGCCGGGCGCCCCACCTCGACTTCTAGCATGGGCCGGATGGGACCTCCGCCGAGCGCCTCACCGCCGTCGCGACGGGCCCGGCCGCTGTTCGCCGCCGGTATGTCGGCCGTCGTTCCCGGCGCCGGGCAAGCGTACGCCGGCAGGGTCCGCCGCGGCCTCACCCTCCTCGGCGTCGACGCGGTGCTGGTGACCCTCGCCGTGATCTTCACCCTCGATCGGCTCGGTGTCGTCAAGGCGGCCTTCAAGCCGCGGTTCCTCGCCGCCCTCATGCTCGGCAACATCGTCCTGCTCGGGTACCGGATCTGGGCGGCCGACGACGCCTACCGGTGCGCCGACCCCGGCGCCACCGGTGACCGCCGCGGGACGAGGCGAGTCGGCGCCGTCCCCGCCGGCCTCCTGGTGCTGCTGCTGCTGATCCCGCACGCCGCCATCGCCTACTACGACCTGGTGCAGTACCGCCTCATCACCACCGTGTTCGCCGACGAGGAGACGACGACGTCCACCTCCACCACCGCGGCTGCCGCCGTCGACGCCGGCCTCGGGACCACGACCACCACCACCGAGCCGCCGGCGCCCGCCCTGTGGGACGGCCTCGACCGGCTCAACATCCTGCTGCTCGGCGGAGACGCCGGACCGGGCCGCACCGGGATCCGCACCGACACCATGATCGTGGTCAGCATCGACCCGACCTCGGGCAACGTCGCCATGTTCGGCATCCCCCGCAACTGGGCGCAGGTGCCGCTCCCCGACGGCATGGGGGTGTGGGACTGCCACTGCTTCCCCCGGCTCCTCAACGATCTCTACATCGCCGGATCGGAGTACCCCGATGCCTTCCCCGGGCCCGGCACCCCGGAGGAGAACGCCATCAAGGCCGGGATCGGCGAGCTGCTCGGGATCCCGATCCACTACTACGCCCTGGTGACCCTCGACGGCTTCATCGGCATCGTCGACGCCCTCGGCGGGGTCGACATCGACGTCCCGTTCCGTATCGTCGACGAGACGTACCCCAACGAAGACGGCGTGAGCACCGAGTACATCGACATCCTGCCGGGCCCGCAGCATCTCGACGGGCACCTCGCCCTCGCCTATGTCCGGGCCCGGCGCCACGCCGACGACTACGCCCGGATGGGACGGCAGCGTTGCGTGCTCGACGCCGTGCTGGCGCAGTCCGACCCGGCCGAGATGCTGCTCGCCTACCCACGCATCGCCGGGGTGTTGGAGGACACACTGCAGACCGACATCCCGCTGCGCCGCATCCCCGACCTCATCGACCTGCTGCCGGTCGTCGATCTCGACTCGATCGTCTCGGTCCGGTTCATCCCGCCCACCTACCTCGCCGAGGTCACCGCCGACGGCCGCCAGGTCCCGAACGTGGATCTGATCCGGGAGCACGTCCAGCTCGTACTCGACTCCACCCCGGAGGAGGCGATCGCCGCCCTCGGCATCGAGCCGCTGGGAGACGCCTGCACCCCGGACGAACAGTGACGGCGTGCGCCGGGCCCGCCCCGTTGCCGACGGCTAGCGGCGTTTGCGGTGGCGTTCCAGCAGCGCCCATCGCAGCGGCGGCCCGGCGGGTTCCTCTTCCCGGTCGGCCGGCTCGATCCCGAGCCGGGGAAGCTCGGCCCGGTGACGCTGGTAGTAGGTGGCCTTGGACGGCTCCTCGTCTTCCACTGCATCGAGATCGATCGTGAACGAGATCGAGGGATCCTCCGGCTCCGCCGCAACCGGTGCCGGCTCCTGCTCCCGGCGCCGTGACGGCGACTCGACGTGTCCGCCGGGAGGCGACGCCGCAGTCGCCCTGCCGGCGTACTTCGAACCCGGTGGCGCGCCGTCCGACTCTAAGCCGTCGTCCTCGCCGGTCGGCGCGGCCGGGGCTCGGTGCCCCGTGGTCGCATAGCGTCCCTTCACGAACGAGCGGGACGAGGGACCGAGACGCTCCGGCTCCCCGAGCGGACCCGGATTGATGGGTTTGCGCGGTCGTACCATGGTGCCTTCCTGGCCCCAGGGTACCGGAAACGGTACGCCGTAGCAGGACCTTTCGCCCCCTGGCCAGCCGACCTGCCTAGGTTGACGCCCATGCGCATCACCCGCCGCCTGGGCCTCGCCGGCGCCTCCCGGGCTACCGGCCCCACCATCGTCATCGACACCTTCCGGGCGTTCACCACCGTCGCCTACGCCTTGGCTGCCGGGGCGGAGCGGGTGATCCTCACCGCCGAACTCGAGGAGGCTCGGACCGTCGCCGCCGCCGTCGAGGGGGCCTGGTTGATCGGCGAGGAGGGTGGAGCCAGGCCCGACGGCTTCGACGGCGGCAATTCCCCCGGCGAGATCCGGGACACCCCGCACCTGGTGGGACGCACCCTGGTGCAGCGCACCATGGCGGGAACCCGCTGCGCCCGGGTCGCCTGGGAAGCGGGCGCCGGTCCCCTCTACCCGGCGAGCCTCGCCGTCGCCGGCGCCACCGCCCGGGCGGTCCGCCACCACGAGGCGGTCACGATCGTCGCATCCGGTCGCGCCGGCGTCGAGCCCGCCGAGGAGGACGAAGCCACCGCCGACTATCTGGAGGCCGCCCTCGCCGGAACCCTCGACGTCGCCGCGGTGTGGAGGCGGGCGGCCGGCTCCCCCGGCGCCGCCCGGCTCCATGCCGCCCCCTGGGCGCACCGGGACGACCTGGAGCTGTGCCTGGCGATCGACCGTTTCGACTTCGCGTTGCAGGCCGCCCCGGAGGACGGCCTGCTGGTGGTGCGGCGCATCGGCGCCGCCGGTTGATCAGGGTGCGGTGCCGCCGTCTCCGACGTGGTCGTCGAACGCCGCCGGGTCGGGATCGACCCGAGCCGGGACCTCGGCTCCGTCACGGTCCCGACCGGCGCTGAGCATCACCACCCCGGCGATCACCAGGATCCCGGGCACGATCCATCGGCCCTGCGCCGGCCTGAAGGCGACGTCGGAGAACAGGAACGGAACGCTCAAGGCAAGCAGGATCACCCCGGCGAGGAATGAGACCATGTCAAATCTGTGTCGTTTCATGAGACCTCCTTATCGTTCTGTCCGGAGGACCCGGATCTCGCCGAAGCCCACCTCGATGTCGAGCGTCAGGTCCCCCTCCCCTTCGAGCACCAGGGAGCGCTCCACGTCGACGCCGTTGGCGTCGAGGCCCGGAAGGGAGAGATCGCCTGCCCCGACGCGGGCGGTGATGGTCACGCCGGCGTCGCGGGGCACGATGACCTCGAGCGACCCGAAGGCGTTGGTCAGTTCGACGGCGACGGGGCCGGCGTCCAGATCGATGTCGCCCAGGTCGAGGGTGAGTTCCCCGCCGATGAGCCGGTACTCGTCCGCCACGTCGGCCGCGGTGGCTGGCCGGTACACCGGGTCGCCGAACCCTCCGTCGAGGGGAACCCGCACCAGGGTCGCTCCCGCCAGCAGCGGCAGCAGGAGGATCCCGAAGAAGATGAGGGTGTGCGCCCTGCCCCACCAGGTCCCCACGACGAGGCCCAATCCGACCGTGACCACCGCCGCCGCGACGTACTGGCGCGCGGTGGGTTCGATCACGTCGGCGGCGTGGAACAGCCCCATCACGCCGAGCACGATCAGCATCGTCGCCATGGTGAACCGACCCAGCAGTGACCGGCGGCGCCGGGGGCGGGAGGGCTCGGCCTCCCGACGTGGGGCCGGCACGGGGGGCGGCGGCGGTGACGGTGGGGGGATCTCGTCGCCCCCGGAAGGCGGTGGCGGTGGTACCAGGTCGACGGTGTCGCCGATGCCGGCAGTCGCCGCCGCCACGCCGGTGGGAGTGGTGCCGTCGGCGCCGTCGCCGGCCTCGCCGTCGTCTCCGGCGTCGGGAAGGGCGGGAGGCAGCTCGTCGGTCGGCGGCCCGTCATCCAGGGGGGTGCCTCCCCGGGAAGGTTCATCGTCATCGGGGGGCGGCCGGTGGTCACCGCCGGCCCGGGACCTCCCGATCGTCTCGGGTAGGTCACCCCGGTAGAGCAGCACCCCCGCCAGCACGAGGGCGCTCGCCCACAGCAGGCCCGGGCTCACCAGCCTGGATTCGCTGAGGATGATCACCACCGCGAGGACGATGAAGGCGAGGCCGAGCCAGCTACGGGCGCCTTCGACGTCGCGCACCTTGGAGGACGCCAACGAGTCCGCTTCCCCCTCCTCCGGCAGGCCGACCCATCCCAGCAGGTACATCAACACGCCGAACCCGCCGAACAGGGAGGACACGACGAAGCCGAGCCGCACCCAGCCGACGCCGACGTTGTAGTGGTTGGCGATCCCGGCGGCGACGCCGGCCACGACCCGGTCGTTGCGGGGACGTTCGAGGCGCCGGTAGCCGGCCACCTCCGGGGGACGCTCTTGTGTGGTCATGTCGTTCATCATGATCCCAGCATGGACGCCGGCGGCGCTGCCGGGTATCGGGGATGCCCCGATGGCGACCCTGAGATCGGGCCCTCCCCCTCGGGGTAACCCCCGGTTGTCGCACTCGGCGTCGTGTGACAACATCATCGTGCTACACCCGACGCCACGATGGGAGCCAGCCATCGCCACCGGCACCAGCCTCGAGACGGGAGCGATCTCGGCGATACGCCGCATCGACGCCCTGCTCTACCGCAACGCCAACGACCGCGTCATCAGCGGCCTGGCGGGCGGTATCGCCCACCGGCTCGGCATCCGCACCCCCTACGTGCGCGCCGCCTTCATCGTGCTCGCCTTCGCCGGCGGTGTCGGGGTGGCGGTGTACCTGGCCGGATGGGCACTCACGGTGGACCGGCTGGAGCAGGTCAATCCGCGGAACCCGACCAGCCGGCGCCAGCTCGCCGGCCTCGGCCTCGTCTTCCTCGGCGTGCTCGTCTTCCTCCGCACCACGGGTATCTGGTTCGGCGACAGCCTGATGTGGGCGGTCGGCCTGGTGGCATTCGGCACCGCCGCCATGTGGGAACGGCCGGGGGCCGGCGGGCAGGGTGGGCTCGGAGCCGTGATCACGGATTCCAACCCGGGGCGGCTCCGCATCGCGGTGGGCGCCCTGATCATGGTCGCCGGCCTGGCGGCTCTCATCGGCAACCTCGAAACCATGTCCGACATCGGGCCCGCCATCGTCGCCGCCGCCCTCACCGCAGCCGGATTCATGCTCGTGTTCGGGCCCTGGGTGCTCGGGCTGGTCCGGGACCTCGGGAAGGAGCGGCAGGACCGCATCCGGTCCGAGGAGCGGGCCGAGATGGCTGCCCACCTCCACGACTCGGTGCTGCAGACCCTGGCGCTCATCCAGCGCACCGACGATCCCCGCCGGATGGTGACCCTGGCCCGAGGACAGGAACGGGAATTGCGGTCGTGGCTCTACCGGCGCCACCCCGACGAGGACACCGAGCGGGTGGGATCGGTGATCGAGCAGCTCGCCGCCCGGATCGAGCAGGACCACCGCGTCCCGGTCGAGGTGGTGCGGGTGGGCGACGCCCCGCTCGACGACCACACCCGGGCGCTCGCCGCCGCCGCCGGCGAAGCCATCGCCAACGCCGCCCGCCACTCCGGCGCCGAGCGGGTGTCGGTGTTCATCGAGGTCGAGCCGCGGTCGGTCGAGGTGTACGTCACCGACCAGGGACGCGGCTTCGACGTCACCGCCATCCCCGAGGACCGCCGCGGCATCGAGCATTCGATCATCGGCCGCATGCGGCGCCACGGGGGCAGCGCCGAGATCGTGAGCCAGCCCGGCGAAGGCACCGAGGTCCGGCTCACCCTTCCCCGGGAGGTGCCGTGAGCCAGGTCAGCGTCTTCCTCGTCGACGACCACGAGCTGTTCCTCACCGGTGTCCGGACCGAGTTGGAGGAGCACTACGACGTCTGCGGCTGGTCGGGTGAGGTCGACGAGGCGGTGGCCGCCATCCGGCGCCTCGTCCCCGACGTGGTGCTCATCGACGTCCACATGCCGGGAGGCGGCGGGGTCTCGGTCATCTGCAACGTGCTGGAGACGCATCCCGGCGTCCGGTTCCTCGCCCTCTCGGTCTCGGACGACCCCGAGGACGTGATCGGGATGATCCGGGCCGGCGCCCGCGGCTACGTGACCAAGACGATCTCCCCCGCCGAGCTCGTCGCCGCAGTGGAGCGGATCGCCGAAGGCGACGCCGTGTTCTCCCCGCGCCTCGCCGGCTTCGTGCTCGACGCCTTCGGGCAGAGCATCCCCGTGGCCTCCGATCCCGAGCTCGACCAGCTCACCCCGCGAGAGCGGGAGGTGCTGCGCCAGATCGCCCGCGGCTACGCCTACAAGCAGGTGGCGCGGCGCCTCTCCATCTCGGTCAAGACGGTCGAGACCCACGTGTCCTCCGTGCTGCGCAAGCTGCAGCTCTCGAGCCGGCACGAGCTGGCGCGCTGGGCCAGCGACCGGCGCATCGTCTGACCTACCGAAGCTAGTCAGATCGGAAGTCCCGACAACGGTGCTGTGGGAACACGGGCCGAAATGCCGATACCCCCACCCATGGAGATGGAAGGCCGGAACGCGGCAGGGCCGGCCCGCCGTATACGCTTGATCGCACCCGTGGCGGCCACGATCGTGGTTGTGCTCGCCACCGTCCTGGTGGTGGCAGCGGCGGCGCGGGCCTGGATTGCGACCGGCGATCTGTCGGGACGCATCGAGATCGTCTCCCGCCTCCTCGTCACCTTCCTCATCCCGGTCGCCGCCATCAGCGGCTATCGCCTCGTCGTGCGGAACCAGAACCGGCATGCCCATCGCTCTCTCGAGGCCAAGCTGGAGGCGGAGCGGCAGCTGAACCGGGCCAAGGACACCCTCATCGCCGACATCTCGGGGGAGCTGCGGTCCCCGCTCACCTCGATCTACGGCTTCAGCGAACTCCTGATCGAGCACGGGATCGTCGATCCCTCCGAGGCGATGGAGCTGGTCGGGCTCATCAACCACGACTCGGCCGAGCTGGCCCGCATGGTCGAGGACCTGCTGGTCGCCTCCCGGCTCGACGAGGGCGCCGTCGAGTACGAGCCGGCTGCGGTCGACCTGATGGCGGAACTCGAGACGGTGGCGGCCCAGATCCGGCGTACCGGGCGCACCGTCAACGTCCGCGGCCGCAAGGTCCAGGTGTGGGCGGACCCGATTCGACTCCGCCAGATCGCCCGTAACGTTCTCTCCAACGCCGTCAACCACGGGGGTCCCCGCATCGAGATCGCGGTGGCGGTCCAGGACGGCAACGTGCTCTGCACCTTCGCCGACGACGGCCCCGGCCTGCCCCCCGACGTCGAGATACTCATGTTCGACCGGGTCGTCCACAACGGGCGCCAGATCCTGCTCACCGGCACCACCGAGCTCGGCCTGGCGGTGGCCCGGTCGCTGGCGGTCGGCATGGGTGGCGACCTCAGCTGCGACCGCACCCTCGGCTGGACCAGCTTCCTGCTTCGCTTGCCGCTGGCGACCGACCCCGCCGCGACCGGCCCGGCGATGGAGGCAGCCCCGGCGCCGCCCAAGGGTGGGTCCCCCGGGATGGGCCCGACATGGCCGACCCGTTCCCGGAAGACGCCGCCGCGTCGCGTTCCTCCCATCTGCGGGCGCTGAAGCGAGCGTTCGCGCCCGGTCGGCGCGACACCCCGGGCGAACCCGGCGCCGGAACGCCGCCGTCCCGGTAGCCGGCCCGCCTCCCCGTCGCGGCCGCGGCGCCGGATAGACTCGGCGGGAGGGAGGTCGCATGCACCCTCGGTTCCTGGAACATCTCGCCGGCCGAACCGCCGAGGTCCGCGCCGCGGGCCTGTTCAAACAGGAACGCATCATCGACTCCCCCCAGGACGCGGTGATCCGCCTCGACGACGGGCGCGAGGTCGTCAACCTCTGCGCCAACAACTACCTGGGCCTCTGCAACCACCCCGACCTCGTCGCCGCCGCCGCGGCCGCGGTGGAGCGGTTCGGGTACGGGATGTCGTCGGTGCGGTTCATCTGCGGCACCCAGACCGTGCACCGCGCCCTCGAGACCGCCCTCAGCGACTTCCTGGGCACCGAGGACACGATCCTCTACTCGTCGTGCTTCGACGCCAACGGCGGACTCTTCGAAGCGCTGCTCGGCGAGGAGGACGCGGTGATCTCCGACGCCCTCAACCACGCCTCCATCATCGACGGCATCCGGCTCTGCAAGGCCCGCCGCTTCCGCTACGCCAACAACGACATGGGGGACCTGGAACGCCAGCTCGAAGCGGCGGCCGACGCCCGGTTCCGGGTCATCGCCACCGATGGGGTGTTCTCGATGGACGGCATCGTCGCCAACCTCGCCGCGATCTGTGAGCTGGCCGACCGTCACGACGCCCTCGTGATGGTCGACGACTCCCACGCGATCGGGTTCGTCGGCGAGACAGGGCGCGGCACCCCGGAGCTGTGCGGGGTCGGCGACCGGGTCGACATCCTCACCGGCACGCTCGGCAAGGCCCTCGGCGGCGCCTCCGGCGGCTACACCTCGGGCCGGGCCGAGATCGTCACTTGGCTGCGGCAGCGGTCCCGCCCCTACCTCTTCTCCAACACCCTGGCGCCGGTCATCGCCGCCACTTCGCTGCGTGCCCTCGAGATGCTCGCCGCCGGCGGCGAGCTGCGGGCCCGGCTCCGAGACAACGCGCACTCCTTCCGGTCACGGATGGAGGAAGCCGGCTTCACCCTCGCCGGGGCCGACCATCCCATCATCCCGGTGATGCTCGGGGACGCCCACCTCGCCGCCGAGATGGCCGGTCGTCTCCTCGACGCCGGCATCTACGTCGTCGCCTTCTCGTTCCCGGTGGTGCCGCAGGGGACGGCCCGGATCCGGGTTCAGATGTCGGCGGCCCACACCACCGCCCACCTCGACCGGGCGGTCGACGCCTTCGTCACGGTGGGGCGCGACCTCGGGGTGGTTGCCTGATGCGCGCCCTCGTCAAGGCGAAGTCTCAGCCGGGGATCTGGATGCAGGAGCTGCCGCGGCCGGAGGTAGGCCCGAACGACGTGCTGATCGAGATCGTCAAGACCTCGATCTGCGGCTCCGACCTCCACATCTACCACTGGGACCACTGGGCGGCGACGACGATCCCGGTGCCGATGCAGATCGGCCACGAGTTCGTGGGGCGGGTAGCCGAGGTCGGCAGCCTGGTGCGGGGCCTGGAACCGGGGCAGCGGGTCTCCGGCGAGGGGCACATCACCTGCGGGCACTGCCGCAACTGCCGGGCGGGGCGGCGCCACTTCTGCCGCAACACGGTCGGCGTCGGCATCAACCGCCCCGGCTGCTTCGCCGATTTCCTGGTCATCCCCGCCTCGAACGTGTACCCGGTGCCGGATGAGATCCCCGACGACGTCGCCTGCATCCTCGATCCCCTCGGGAACGCCACCCACACCGCCCTCTCGTTCGACCTGGTGGGCGAGGACGTGCTCGTCACCGGGGCGGGGCCGATCGGGATGATGGCGGTCGCCATCGCCCGCCACGTCGGGGCCCGCTACGTCGTCGTCACCGACATCAGCGACTACCGGCTCGGCATCGCGGCGACGATGGGGGCGAACCGTGCCCTCAACGTCACCCGGGAGCGGGTGGACCCGGTGCTGGAGGAGCTCGGCATGACGGAGGGCTTCGACGTCGGGTTCGAGATGTCGGGCAATCACGCCGCCCTTCACGACATGTTGGCGGTGATGAACAACGGGGGCCAGATCGGTCTGCTCGGCATCCCGCCCGACGAGGCTCCGATCGACTGGAACCTCATCATCTTCAAAGGGCTCACCCTCAAAGGCATCTACGGGCGCCGCCTGTTCGAGACGTGGCACAAGATGACGACGATGCTGCAGACCGGGCTCGACGTCGGCCCCGTGATCACCCACGAGTTCCCGGCCGAGGACTACGAGCAGGCCTTCGAGGTGCTGGAGTCGGGGATGTGCGGCAAGGTCCTGCTCGACTGGGCGACCGGCTGAGGCGGCCGGCCGTCGGGGCGGTCGACTGGTTGGGAACGCACGACAACCCGACCCGTGGCAGGCACGGGCTCGCTGGGCGCCGCTCCGGAATCCCTAGCCCTTCTGGGCGGGCACGAGGGCCTGGCGGGAGACGACGCTGTGATGCCCGTCGTCCCAGCGGACTTCGACGGACCCGTCACGGAGTTCGGTGATGGTGCCGATGGGTGAGGTTTGACCCACCTTCTTGGTGAGGCGCTTCACCTTCATCCCCTGCCGCAGCATTGGACGAACCTCCTTCTCCTCGCAGTATATGTGCCCACCGCACCCCGCCGCCGGGGGCGGCGATCCGCCACAATGGGGTCACCCGGAGGAGGAGGCAGGCATGGAAACCAGAGTGGGTGTGGTTGGAGCCGGGTCGTGGGGCACCGCGCTCGCCAAGCTCCTCTCCGACCAGGGGATCACCACCACGATCTGGGCCCGCGAACCTGAGGTCGTGGCGGACATCGCCGAGCGTGGCGAGAACCGCGCCTTCCTCCCCGGGTTCCCGCTCGTTCCCTCGCTGCGGGCCACCGGCGACCTGGAGGAGGCGGTCGACGGCGCCGGAGTGATCGTCAGCGCCGTCCCCACCCCGTTCGTGCGCGGCGTGTTCGGCACGGTCGCACCCAACCTCCCGGCGGGAACGATCCTCGTCTCGGTGTCGAAGGGGATCGAGATCGACACCCTGCTCACCCCGAGTGAGATCTTCGCCGAGCTCGCCCCGGGCCCCCTCGCCGACGGCGTCGTCTGCCTCTCCGGACCCTCGTTCGCCCGGGAGGTGGCGGCCGGCCATCCGACGGCGGTGGTCGGTGCCAGCCACTCACCGGGGAACGCCCGCGTCGTGCAGGCGCTGTTCTCCAACACCGGCTTCCGGGTCTACACCTCCGACGACGTCATCAGCGTCGAGTACGGGGGCGCCCTCAAGAACATCATCGCCATCGCCGCCGGGATCGCCGAGGGGCTCGAGTTCGGCCACAACACGGTGGCCGCTCTCATCACCCGCGGCCTCGCCGAGATCACCCGGCTCGGAGTCGCCCGGGGCGGCCACCCGCTCACCTTCGCCGGGCTCTCCGGCCTCGGCGACCTGGTGCTCACCTGCACCGGCGACCTGTCCCGCAACCGGGCCGTCGGCATCGAGATCGGGCGGGGCAGGACCCTCGACGAGATCGTCGGCTCGATGAACATGGTGGCCGAGGGCGTCAAGACCACCCGGGCCGCGGTGCAACTCGCCGCCGAGATCGACGTCGAGATGCCGATCACCGAGCAGATCCACCGCATCCTCTACGAGGACAAGGACGCTCGCCAGGTCGTGCTGGAGCTGATGGGGCGCCAGCTCCGCCGCGAACGGGAGGGCTGACGGCGGGCCCGCGGCCTCAGGTCGTCAGGGTGGGCGCCGCTGCCTCGTACACGGCCCGGGCGAACACCAGGAGCTTCCCGGGCCCTTCGGGATCGCCCTGGAGTCGGTCGTAGCGCAGGATCGCACCTTCCCAGTCGCCGTGGTGCCACTCCCCACCGGCGGGCAGCGGCACCGGGTCGAGCCGCTCGGCGACGAACGGCCACGGGTTCGAGTAGACGTAGGCCGGTGTCGCCGGATAGAAGCCGAGGTTGATCTGGGGCGCCGCTCCGGCCCGGCCTCCCCCGTGCCGTTGCCCACCCGGGGCGAACCACTCGAAGGCGAGGTCGAAGTTGTGGGGCCAGAGCTGGACCGGCCCCACCTCACCGGGAAGCGAGGCACGGTGCGTCTCGAAGACCGCCGCCACCTCCACCAACGCGCCGAAGAACGCCCCGGCATGTTCCGGAACGTAGGGGCGGGGATCGTCGTCCTCGAACCGGGCGGTGTCGTAGGGCCCCTCCAGGCCGAAGCCGGCGAGACGGTCGGTGAGGCGGCCGGTGAAGTCGGTGGCGGTGAGACCGTCGCCCAACCCGATCCGCTCCACCTCCCCGTCGCTGGTCTCCAGCACCGCGACGTGGGTCCGCAGGTCGAGCCGGAGGTGGAACGCCCCGCCGGACGGGAGCGGCACCGGGTCGGTGACGAGCCCGTCGGGCCGCACCGTCAACGACACGTGCCACCAGCGGGGGTGGGCGATGCCGTGGGCCCGGGCGATGGCGCCGATACCCAGGGAATAGGCGTGCAGCGTCGCCCGGGTCGGCTCCCAGTCCTCGGGGAGTTCGGGGAACGGCGGGAACGCGGCTGTCATGGGGACCTCCGGAAATGTGTCGATATCCCACTGAACGCCCGCCGCCGGCCGATCCATTCCGGTCCGCACGGCGCGGCGCCGCGCCGCACCGTTCAGGTCCCGGCGGCCGTCACCGTCGGGCGCCGCCCCGCCCAGGGCCGGGCCCGTTCCAACTGGCCGGCGAGGGCCAGCAAACCGGCCTCGTCGCCGAACCGGCCGATGAAGTGGGAGCCCACCGGGAGCCCGGCCTGGTTCCAGTGGAGCGGCACCGACATCGCCGGGAGCCCTGAGAAGTTGGCGATCGGGGTGAAGGCGACGTAGCCGAAGAGCTGCTCGATCAGTTTCTCCCACGGTGCATCCTGGTCGATGGCCCCGAGGGGAAGCGGCGGGCTGCCCAGCACCGGGGTGAGCAGCATGTCGTATTCCTCGAGGAACTCGCCGTAGCGGTGCGAAGCGGTTTGCAGGGTGGTGTGGGCGGCGTCGAGCTGGGCGGGGGTGTGGTGGCGGGAGTGATCGGCGAGGCCCCAGGTGAACGGCTCGAAGGCGGGGAGCTTGCTGCGCCGGGTGTCGAGCCAGGCGATCAGTTTCATGGTGCGCCAGTCGCCGAGGAGGCGGCGCATGGTCTTGACACCTCGCTTCAGGTCCTCCCCTGTCTCGAGGACGAGGTGGAACACCCCGGCCGCCATCCCCGCCCACACCTCGATGAACGCAAGGGCGACCTGCTCACCGTTGATCTTGGGTCCGTCCTCGACCACTCGGTGCCCGAGGCTCTCGAGCAGCTCGGCGGTCTGCTGCACCGCCGCCTCGCAGTCCGGATGGACCCGGTTGCCTCGCAGGTCCTCGACGGTGAAGGCGATCCGTAGCGGCTCGGGGTCCTGTTCGGCGGCGGTCCGGAACCCGGCGGTGGGGGGCGGAGCCCAGTACTGCGACCCGGGCTCGGCGCCGTGGACGACGTCGAGCAGGGCTGCGGTGTCGCGCACGGTGCGACTCAGGCCGAGGTCGACCGCGAGGTAGTCGGATGTCGTCGCCGGGTAGCGGGGGTTCCGGCCCCGCGACGGTTTGAGTCCGAAGATGCCACAGATCGAGGCGGGGATCCGGATCGATCCTCCCCCGTCGCCTCCCAGCGCCAGCGGCATGATCCTGGCGGCGACGGCCGCCGCCGACCCGCCGCTCGATCCCCCGGCGGAGTGCCCGATGTTCCAGGGGTTGCGGGTGGGTCCGTACAGCCTCGACTCGGTGGTCGGCAGCAGACCGAACTCGGAGGTGGCGGTGCGCCCGACCGGCACGAATCCGGCTCGCTTCACCCGCGCCACATATTCCTCGGTGATCTCGGAGACGAAGTCGCGCAGGAACACCGATCCGAAGCAGGTTCGCTCCCCCTCCTCCAACATCAGGTCCTTGACGAGGATTGGAACACCGCGGAAAGGGCCGGACGGGGGCCCGCTGGCGGCGAGCCGGCGGGCCCGGTCGTCGTCGCGGCGCACCACCGCGTTGAGGGTGGGATTCACCGCCTCGATCCGCGCGATCGCCGCCTCCACCAACTCGGAGGGATGCACGTCGCCACGGTCGACGAGGCCGGCGAGGCCGACCGCGTCGTAGTCGTCGTACCGGTCGAACGCTGCTGGTGCCGCAGCCATCGGGTCACCCTAGCGAGCGACAACCTGCCTGTGCCTTGCTCCGATTCTTCGCTGATTCTCACCTTCCTTTCAGGGGAGCCTCATGGGCTTCGCCGATGCTGTGCGAAGCATCCCAGCGAGAAAGGACTCCGCATGCGAAAGACGCTCGCCGCCGCGGCGACGGCCCTCCTCCTCGTCGCCGGATTCGCGGCAGGCTCGACACTCGGATCTCCCGATGTTGCCGCAGCCGAGACCGCCGACGACGTGGCGACCGCAGCACCCGCAGGCTCCATCGAGGACGTCCTCGCCGATCTGGTGACCGACGGTGTCATCACCGAGGACCAGGCCCAAGCCGTCGCCGACGCCTTCCATGAACGCTTCGGTGACCGGCCGTTGGCCCACCGACACCATCCCGGCGCCAATCTCGAGGTGGCGGCCGACGCCATCGGCGTCGACCCGGCCGACCTCCTGACGGCTCTCCGTGACGGTCAGACCGTCGCCGAGGTGGCCGCCGACCACGGAGTCGCCGTCGAGGACGTGGTGAACGCCCTCGTCGCCGACGCCAACGAACACATCGACACTGCGGTCGAGAACGGCCGCATCACCTCCGATCAGGCCGACGAGCTGAAGGCCAACCTCGCCGACCATGTCGAAGCGTTCGTCAACGGAGAAACCCCCCTGCTCGATCCAGGCCACGGTCGCCTGGGTGAACGCGGCATGCGCCCGTTCGACACCGGAAACGCCGACGATCCAGCAACCGAGCCAACAGGTCTCGGCGTCTGAACGGGTGACACTCGCCCGGATACCGGTGCACCTCCCCCTTCCGGCACCGGTATCCGGGCGAGGCCGCGTTCGTGGGGCGGCGCGAGATTCTGTGAGGCCGGGCTCAGCCGGGCTCGGTGACATCCCTGTTCACGACGAGTGGCCCCGCCTCACGAGCCGTGCTCAGCCAGGATTCGGGCTCGTCCGCCCGGGCCAAGTCGGAACCGGAGACCACCCAGGTGACGCCGATCCTCGCCGGATGCCCACCGACCACCTGCACCAACTGCGGCAAACCCGACTGCGACTGTCAGGCTCCGCGGCAGCCGGGACTGGTACTCGACCCGTTCATGGGTACCGGCACCACCGCCCGGGTCGCACGGCGATTGGGCCGCGATTCGATCGGCATCGACCTCACCCGCGAGCACTTCATCGCACCCACACGTGCCGACAGGGAGGCCGCCTGAATGTTGTCGATTCCACCATTGCGCGCCGACGCGCACCATGAGACTCTGGATGCGTTAAACGGAGACCACGCATATGAGCGACCCTGCGACCGCATTGGGGCGCACCATCCAGGCCGCTCGGCACGCCAAGGACCTCACCGCATATGAGGTCGCGCACCGCACCGGCGTCGTACACCGAGCGACCATCCAACGCATCGAATCAGGCGAGATCACCCGACCTCGACCCGAGACGTTGCAGCGACTCGCGCAAGTCCTCGACCTCAACCTCGACGACCTGCTCTCACTCGCCGGATACGCCCAACTCAAAGACCTCCCCGGATTCGAGCCATACCTGCGCGCCAAGCACAGTGACCTCCCGGATGAGGCCATCGAACAGCTTGTCGGACACTTCAACCTCATCGCCGAGAAGTACCGACGCAACAAGACCAAGTAACCCCCGGTCAACCCTCGCCACGCGGGCACGACCGCGAAAGGAGGACCCCATGATCATCACCACCCTGCAGCAACTCGTCCCACGACGACACCTGCGCCAATACGAAGCACTCGCCATCGCCGAGAAACAGGCACAGCGTCTGCGCGTCCACCTCGCCGTCACCACCCCAGCCATCACCGACCAGCAATTGCGATCCCTCCCCGGCGTGCTGATCGAGGAAGTGGGCAAACTCGGCGTGTCGGGCGCAACCCGTCAGGTCGGTGACCTGTGGATCATCCTCGCCAACGCCGACGAAGCCGCCGTACGACGCCGCTTTACCATCGCCCACGAGATCAAGCACATCCTCGATGACCAGGCCGTCAGTCACCTCCGCCAAACCGAAGGCGGCTCGTCAGAGCCCACCTGGCTGACCGAGAGAGTCTGTGACTACTTCGCCGCCTGCCTCTTGATGCCCCGGATCTGGGTTAAGCGGGCCTGGACCACTGACACCCAGAACGAGGTCATGCTCGCCAAGATGTTCAACGTCTCCCTCGACTCCATCCGCATCCGGCTCCAACAGATCGGGCTGATCGACAGGCCGGAGCGTTGCCACGGTTACACGCGGGATGTGATACCCCTTCCCAACAGGACAGCAGCCGCATGAAAGAGGACACCATGAAGAGGGCAGCCATCTACCTCCGCGTCTCCACCTCGGCCCAAGCCGGCCGGGACAACGAGAAGGAGGGGTACTCGATCCCCGCCCAACGAGAAGCCTGCACCCGCAAAGCTGCAGCCCTCAACGCCGCCGTCGTCGACGAGTACGTCGACCGCGGGGAGTCCGCCAAGTCGGTCGATCGCCAAGCACTCCAAGAAATGCTGGCACGCATCAAGGCGCTCAACGACATCGACTACGTCATCGTGCACAAGGTCGACCGCCTTGCTCGCAGCCTCCACGACGACGTCGAGATTGGCCTGCTCATCCGCAAGGCCGGAGCGACGCTCGTCTCGGCCACCGAGAACATCGATGAGACACCCTCCGGCAAGCTGCTCCACGGGATCATGGCCACGATCGCCGAGTTCTACTCAGCCAACCTCGCCTCCGAGGCCCGCAAGGGAATGCGCCAGAAAGCCATCAGCGGCGGTACCCCATATCGGGCACCCCTCGGTTACCTCAACACCCGGGCCAGGACCGAAGGTCGCGAGATCCGCTCCGTCGAGATCGACCCCGAACGCGCGCCCCACGTGCGGTGGGCGTTCGACGCCTACGCCAGCGGAGAATGGACCATCCGTGGAATCTGCGCCGAACTCGGCGAACGAGGATTCCGCGGACACCCCACCCGCAAGGCGAAGGGCAAGCCGCTCAACCCCTCCAACGTGGCCGACATGCTGCACAACCGCTACTACATCGGCATCGTCACCTGGGATGGCGTCGACTACGAAGGCCGACACGAACCCCTCATCGACCTCGACACCTTCGAGACCGTCCAGCGACTCCTCACCGAACGCAACATCAGCGGCGAGAAGACCTCCAAGCACTGGCACTACCTCAAAGGCACCATCTTCTGCGCCACCTGCGGATCACGCCTCAGCATCGCCAACGCCACCGGCAACGGTGGCACCTATCAATACGCCTTCTGCCTCGGGCGGCAACGCCGCAACGGCTGCACCCAGCGATACCTCCCGGTCGACCAGGTCGAGGACAAGGTCGCCGACTACTACCGGATCATCACTCTCGATCCGAGTCGTGTCGATGAGATCCGTCGAGACGTGACCGATCACATCGAGATCACTCGGAGCCTCAACACCAAAGAAGTAGTCCGTCAGCAGCGCCGCCTGGACAAGCTGCGCGACGAACGCCGAAAGCTGCTCAACGCCCACTACGCCGACGCCATCACCGTCGATCTCCTCCGAGAAGAGCAGGGTCGTATCACCGCGGAGGAAGCACAGGCTCAAAGGATCCTCGACTCCTGCACGCTGCGATTCGACGAGATCGAACGCAACCTCGACCAGGCGCTCACTCTCGCTGCCAGCTGCCTGGAGGCCTATGCCCGAGCCACCGACGAGATCCGACGAGCCTTCAACCAGGCGTTCTTCGAGAAGATCTGGGTCGGCGAAGAGGGCGTCGAAGGTGCCGACCTCAAGCTCCCGTTCGCCCACCTGCTCGCTCACGACCTCATCGAACGGCTCGAACATGAAGCAGCCGCACTCACCGATCCGACGCTCTCGACCTACCGCCGAGGACTCCCGATCGACAAGACACAGCGACCCCACGGAGCTCTGCGGTGGGAAAACAAGAACCGTGACCTTCTATTCGTCGGTCACGGTTCAAACGTGTCGTGTCTGGTGGGCCCGGCAGGACTCGAACCTGCGACCGACGGATTATGAGTCCGCTGCTCTGACCAACTGAGCTACGGGCCCCGACGGGAGTCTACGGCCTGACGCCGGCGGCGGCCGGGCCTCAACCGGCCGGCCGGGCAACGGCGCCGATCGACGCGAAGTGCCCCAGCGCTGCCTCGAATCTCGCCAGGGGCCGTTTCGAAGCACTACTCTCTCGACCAGTGGCAGACAAAACGATCAGCCGCGAGACAGGTGAGGGGAGTCACATGGATTTGAGCAAGCTCAGCACGAACCACAAGATCGCAGGGGGTGCCGGGATCCTGGCGCTCATCGCGGGGTTCCTACCCTGGTACGGGATCGACTTCGGTTTCGGCAGCGTCAGCGAGAACGGATTCGGCAGCGGTTTCTGGGCGTGGTTCGGGATCCTGCTGGCCATCGCCGCGGCCGTGGTCGTGGTGCTCAAGGCACTCGAGGTCTACGACCTCAAGATCGGCAACCTGGCGGCGGAGCAGATCGGGTTGCTTCTCGGCGCCCTCAGCGTGATCTCCATCCTGCTTCGCCTCGTCACCGAGACCGACTTCCTCAAGTTCGGCCTCTTCATCGGGCTCATCGCGGCCGTGGGTGTTGCCTACGGCGCCTTCGGGGCCATGAAGGACGCCGGCTTGGCGATGCCGAACACCGACAGCTTCAAGTCCCCCTCCGGCGGCGGCGACGCCTAGAACCCCGATGGGGCCCGGCGATACCAGTAGGTGTAGGCCCGGGTGAAGCCGAGTTCTTCATAGAGTGCGAGAGCCGGGGCGTTGTCCGTCACTACCTGGAGGTAGCTGCGGACGGCGCCTCGCTCGCGTCCCCACCCCAGCAACGACTCGGTGAGCCGGCGACCCAGGCCCCGGCGGCGGTGGCTCGGATCGACCGCGATCTCGAACAGCCCCAGCCAGGGACCGTCGCAGACCCCGAGCCCGACGGCGACGATGGCGTCACCGTCACGGACGGTGGCGAAGCCGGCTGTCGCCTCCACCCCCGACAGGATGCGTTCCCAGGCGGGACGGAGCCGCGGTGTCACGTCGAAGAGACCCTCCGCCGCAGCGAGCCACTCGGCGTCGAAGCTGTCGGCAACTGTGGCGCTCCCCACTCCCGCGGGCCCGCCCAGCGGGGCCACCATGACGTCAGTCGGGCACTCCAGCGTGAAGCCCAGCTCCACCAACCGCTCGTCGACACCGGCCTCGGTCGCCGGCGTCAACCGCACCACCAAGTCGAGTCCCCGCGCCGCGAACCAGTCGCGGCAGTGCCGCAGCTTGCCGACGAAAGGCAACGTCGACGCCTGCGCCGGGTACACCGAGTTGCTGCGTCGGGAGAAGCCGCCGGCGTAGCGGAGCAGCCACCCGTCATACTCCACCGTTTCGAAGGGAGGCCAGGCGCGGAAGGCGACCCGCTCGATCTCACGCACCAGGGCGACGTTCGGTTCAGGCATCGGTCCCGGCCGTCTCCAGCGCCGTCACCAGGGCCGGGGGGATCCGCACCGGGCGGCCCTGACGGTCGATCGTCGCCGCCATCGTCTGCTGCGTCGCCACAACCTCGTCACTACGCAGGATGCGCTGGGAGAACCGCAGCGACGCCCGGCGCACCTCCGCCACTTCGGTCTCGATGAGCAGCTCGTCCCCGGCGAACGCCGGGCGCAGGAACCGGCTCTCCAGCTCGGTGACCACGATCCGGATCCCCTCGTCGCGGAGCCCGATCATCCCGAAGCCGGCGACGTCGAGCAGCTCGACCCTCCCCACCTCGAAGTACTGCACGTACACCGCATGGTTGACGTGGCCGTAGGGGTCGAGCTCGAAGAATCGCACCTTGACCGGGACCCGGGACACCATCGGCGCCAACCTACACCCCGGCGAACCCGTGGCGGCGCCAGGCGTCGTACACCGCGATCGCCACCGCGTTGGCCAGGTTGAGGCTGCGCCCTCCGGGAGCGATCGGGATCCGGACCCGCTCGCTCACCGCCGGATGCCCGAGGATGTCGGCCGGGAGACCCACCGACTCCTTCCCGAACAGCAGCACATCGCCGGGCTCGATCGGAGCCTCGGTGTAGAGGCGCTCCCCCCGCTGGGTGTAGGCGAAGATCCGGCGACCCGGGAGCGCCGCCAGCAGCGCGGCGAAATCGTCGTGGTGCACCACGGTGGCGTGCTCCCGGTAGTCGAGACCGGCCCGGCGCACCCGCGCCTCGTCGATCTCGAAGCCCAGCGGGTGGATCAGATGCAGCGTGCACCCGGTGTTGACGGTGAGCCGCATGAGATTGCCCGTGTTGGGGGCGATCTCCGGCTCGTGGAGCACCACGTGGAACATGGCAGGTGAGGTGGCGTCGACCCGGCGCAGTCTCGGGCTTGCCTCAGGCTTCGGCCGGTCCGGCGTCGCCCAGCTTCCCCCGCTGCCGCATCTTGGTCACGACTCCGTCCAGGATCTCGGTGAGCTGCTCGGGTGGAACGTACGGCGCCAGCTTCCGCTCCAGCCGGGCGCGCACCTCGGCCTCCGGGAGGCCCTCCCACTCCTTCATCATCTCCATCGCCTTCACCACCAGCATGGCCAGGGCCACCAGCAAGGCGAGCATCACCAGGTTCTTCACGTCGTTCCTCCGTCTCTCAGGTGCATCCAGCCTACGCCGCCGCCATCCGGCTCCCCCAATCGCTCCTGCCTCCGGCCGGGACGGCGCACGGCCGGGAGGTGAATGACCGTGGGCGCCGTCAGCATCGGTACCTCGGGGTGGTCCTACAGCGAGCCCGTTTGGAGTCGGATCGGTCGGGGTAGCAACGAAGCGCCAACCATGAACTCACACGGGCAGGGTGCACCCGGGAGAGAACAGGAGGAATCGACATGGAGAGCGATCTGAGTTCGCTCATCGGGAACCTCACCCCGCCCCGGGGAAGGCGCCCCAAGGTGAACACCGGCGACCGGGTGTGCGCTGCCGCCACCTGCGCGACCCGCCTCTCCCGCTACAACCGGTCTGATCATTGCTTCCTGCACCAGGCGCCGCGGTTCCCGAGGATGCGTAACGCACCACAGGGGGGAATGACCTGACGTCCGCCACGGGCGGAAGCACAGCGCCGTCACCGCCGGCCGAAGCAGCATCGCCGTCGACGGCCGGCGCCGGCCCGCCAAGCCGGATTTCCTACTGAATCAGGTTTGAAGCGGGGCGGAATCGGGAATCTGACAGGCCGCGATCAAACGAGGAGAACACGACTATGCGTATTAGGAAACGCGACCCCGTCTTCGCCGCCGGCGGCGGGCGTCTCGGCGTGGACGCCGGGACCGTGGAACGTCTCCCCGCCTACCGCACATGACCGGGGGTAGCATCTGAAAGAGGCCCGGTCGGCCGGTTCGTTCCCCAACATCGCCGATCTCCGGCGGCGACGGATCGTTCCCGGCTCCCGGGTTCCCGAATCGAGAGAGGAAGAACGATGGCCGAGACGGTCACTTTCGAAGAACCTCCGATAGCCAAGACCCTCTTCGCCTCGTCCAGGCTCGCCTGGCTGTGGCTCGTCGTACGCCTCTGGGTCGGCTGGGAATGGTTCTCAGCGGGTTGGGGCAAGGTGCTCGGAGGGAACATCACCTGGAAGGTGTGGGACTGGGGCAACGCCGCCTACTCGCTGACCGGATCTGGGAACATCGGCTGGATCCGATCTGGCACCGTGGTCGCCGCCGACGGCACCGAGACGGTGCGCGGGGTCGGTGACGCCGTCTCCGGGTTCGCATCAGGCGCCATCGCCAGCGCCCAGGGACCTCATCCGCCCGTCGCCTTCTCCTGGTACGTCGACTTCCTGAAGTGGGTCCAGAACACCGCCTACCCCGTCATCGGGCCGGTGGTGGCCTTCGCCGAATTCGTGATCGGCTTGGCGCTGATCGTGGGCGCCTTCGTCGGGATCGCCGCCTTCCTCGGCGCCGTCCTCAACTTCTCCTACCTACTGGCAGGCTCCGCCGGCCTCAACCCGGCCATGATCCTGCTCTCCATCCTCCTTGTGCTCGCCTGGCGCAACGCCGGCTGGCTCGGGCTCGACCGCTGGCTGCTTCCCCGCCTCGGCGTGCCGTGGCAGCGAGAACGGGAGGTACCGGAACCGGAACCGGAGGTCGCCCCGCCGATGATGTGAGCGGGGTCCCGCCGGCCCCCGTCAAGGAGCAACCGCCTGCTCCATGACGGCGAAGAGGCGGGTCACGTCGTCCGCCCGGCACAACTCGGTGCCGGGCGTCATCGTCGCCGCCGCCCCGGCGGCGACGCCGTAGCGGGCGGCCCGGCTCAGCTCGTCCCCGCATGTCAACCTCCAGGAGAGGCCGCCCACCATCGAATCGCCGGCGCCGATGCGGCTCCGGATGGGGACGGTGGGAGCGGTGATGCGCTCCTCGCCGTCCCGGGTGACGAGCACTGCGCCTCCGGCCCCCAGTGACACCAGCACCGCGGTCAGGTCGGCGTCGCCCACGAGTCGGCGGGCTGCCTCCCCGACCTCGGGTTCGGAGCCGTCGGTGACCACACCGATGGCGGCGTACAGCTCCCGGTAGTTCGGCTTCACCAGGAACACGCATCCGGTCGCCAGCACCTGCTGCAGCGGCTCCCCGTGGGTGTCGACCACCACCCGGGCGCCCTCGCCGGCCGCGGCCCGGGCCAGATCGGCATAGAAGCCGGGCGGGACGTCCGGCGGGAGCCCTCCACTGATCACGACCAGGTCCGGCGACCGCTCCACCACGGCGGCGGCGAGCGCCTCGAGCTCGTCACGCCGCAGCGCCGGGCCCGGCATGCTGAAGCGGAAATGGCGGTCGGAGTCACGTTCGATGACGGCGAAGCACTGCCTGGTCTCCCCCGCCACATCGACCGGGACATGGTCGAGACCGGCGGCATCGAGAGCGTCACCCACGATGGCGCCGAAGACCCGGCCGCGGGCCCAGACCGCGGTGGCGGCCCCGCCCAGGATCTGCACGGCCCGAGCCACGTTGAGGCCACCGCCTCCCGGATCACGGTCGGCATCGCGGCAGCGAATCTTGCGGTCGGGTTCCACCCGGTCGGCAACAGCGGTGGTGTCAAGAGAGGGATTGGCGGTGATCGTGACCATTCCGGACATGAGATCGGGTCCCTTCGGTCTGACGGAGAGCATCCGGCTTCTACCCATCCGGCCGACGGTGAAAACCCGGTTTGATTTCGCGAGCGAATGGGTAGCGAACCGGCAACATAGCCACGCACGGGATGGTGTGCAGATCATGCTCGGAACACGTGCCTGGAGAATCGGCCGGATCGGGGGCATCGACGTCAAGATCGACCCGTCGTGGAGCATCATCGCGCTCCTCGTCGGCGTGACGTTCTATGCCCTCCTCACCACCGAGTATCCCAACGACCCCACCGGAGGACTGGTCGCCGCCGCCGCCGTCATGGCGATCGTCCTCTTCGCCAGCGTCCTCCTCCACGAACTCGCCCACTCCTGGATGGCCCGGGCCAAAGGCATCGAGGTGCGCGGCATCACGCTCTTCCTCTTCGGCGGCGTCACCCAGGCCGACCTCGATACCGAGAACGCCTCCGACGAACTCGTGATCGCCGCGGTCGGGCCCCTCACCAGCATCGCCATCGCTGCGGTGCTGTGGGGAGTCGCCGTCGCCACCGGCGGCCTCACCGCCTACGCCGCAGGGCGGCTGGGATGGCTCAACCTCGCCCTCGGGATCTTCAATCTGGTGCCGGGGTTCCCGCTCGACGGCGGCCGCATCCTGCGGGCCGCGATCTGGCGAGCCCGCGGCGACATCGTCTCCGCGACCCGCATCGCGGCCCGGGCCGGACAGACCGTCGGTTACCTCCTCATCGGCCTCGGCCTCCTCGAGCTCTTCGCCCTCGGCGCCCTCATCGGCGGCCTCTGGCTGGCGGCGATCGGGTGGTTCCTCGCCCAATCGGCCGAGGCGGCGTTCCTCCACCTCCGCGTCCGACGCATGCTGGAGCACGTGCCGGCCTGGAGATTCATCGGAAACCAGGAGCTCATCGAGATCCCCGCCGACCTCACCCTCCAGGATGCGGTCGACCGCTACTTCATGCAGCACGACCACGGGGCGTTCCCGGTCCGGGACGGCGGCGAGGTCATCGGCATCCTTCCGCTGGTGGCGGTGCGGCGCATCCCGCGAGCCGATTGGCCCACCCGACGAGTCCGCGACGCGGTCGTTCCGCTCTCTGAGTCCTGCACCGTGAGCCGCTCGACGCCGATGGACGAGGTCCTCGAGAAGATGGATCTCGACGAGGCCAGCGGAAATGGCTCCCATCGTGTCGTGGTCATGGACGGCGATCACATCGCCGGCATCATCACCGCCCGGGACCTGGTGCGCTGGCTGCAGCGATCTCGTGAGCTTGGACTCACCGAACCGCTGGGGGGAGGATCACGACGGTGATCCTCTGCGCCGCCTCCGGCTCCGCCGGCACGATCGTCCCCGTGGCGGCGCAGACCCTGGCATCATGCGGTCCATGCGCGAAGGCCCCGCCATGACGTCCCTCGCCCTCAGCCTCCAGGCGGACCCGCAGGCCCCGGCCGCGGCTCGCCGCTCCCTCGATGCCGTGCTGTTGCCGCCGGAACGGCGCCCCGATCTGCTCCTGCTCGTCAGCGAGCTGGTGACGAACTCGGTCAAGCACGGCGAGCACCCCGACGGCATGGTCGGAGTACGCGTCAATGTCTCCCCCGAGCGGATCCGAGTCGAGGTCGAGGACGGCGGAGAGGGTTTCCAGCCCCCACCTCCCGACAGTGAGCCCGTCGGAGACGGGATGGGCCTGCGGCTCGTCGAGGCACTGGCGGATCGTTGGGGCGTGACCCCCAGCCCGGAGACCGTCGTGTGGTTCGAGATGGACCTGGGACCGGTCTGAAACACACCAAGCCCCGGTCCCGCCCGGATCAGCCTTCTGGCGCCAAGTCGGGATCGATCATCCGGCGCAGCAGGCCGATCGACTGCGCCAGCAACCGTGACACATGCATCTGCGACACCCCGACCCGGGCTGCGATCTCCGATTGGCTCAAGTCCTCGAAGAATCTCAGGTAGATGATGCGGCGCTCCCGCTCCGGGAGCTCGTCCAGCACCAGGGAGAGGTCCGACCACTCGGGAGCGGTCATGAGGCGCTCGTCGTGAGACGGGAGGGCGTCCTTGAGCCGCAGCCCTTCCCTCCCGGCGACGGGGGCGTCGAGCGACGCCGAATCGAACGAGCGTCGGGCGAGCAGCGCCTGACCGACCTCGCTCAGGTCGGCGTCGAGCGAGGCGGCCAACTCCTCCAGGCTCGGTTCCCGACCTTCCTGCTGGGTGAGGTCGGCGGCCATCCGCTTCGCTTCCAGGCCGAGCTCTTGGAGACCGCGAGGGACCCGCAGCGACCATCCCGAATCGCGCAGGTACCGCTTCAGCTCACCGTCGATGGTGCGGGCCGCGAACGTCGTGAACTTTACGCCCCGGTCGGGGTCGTAGCGGGCCAGCGCATTCACCAGGCCCACCTGTGCCACCTGGTCGAGGTCGTCTCGTCGTACTCCCGATCTCCCGAAGCGGCGTGAGATCGCCCGGGCGAATCCCTGGTAGCGCTGCGCCAGCTCCCCCTTGGCGCGAGTGTCCCCGGCGGCGACCCGAAGGAACAGGTCCTCCTCGGTCTCGGTGCCCTCGAAGGGACGGGTCGCCTCGAACACGACTTCGATGGCGCTCTCGCTCACCGACCACTCGGCGCTGATGCGGTCGAACAGCACGCGGGCGAGATCGTCGGGCGGCTCGACACCGCCGCCGCTGCGCACCTCGAGCCGGAACCCGGAGCCGGTGCGCCAGATGGCGAAGGCGAGGGGGCGGCGCCGCTCCCCCACCGCGGCTGCGATCAACTCGCTGACGAGCACCATGAGGTCGGCACGATCGACGCTACGCAGGTGGGAGGCGAGGTCGGCAACGGCACGGCGGGCCGTGGCCGGCGCCGTCGGATCGTTGGGCAGCTCCAGGTGCAACACCTGGGAGTCCGCTGCGCTCATTCCATCGAGTCCAGCGCCTCGACCGTATCGGCGATGGAGAACACTTCCGTCATGCGGGTGAGCGACAGCAGGCGGCGCACCACCGGGCTCGGGGCGACGAGCACGACCCGCTGCTGAGTCTCCCGCAGGCGCACCAGCGCCCGCAGCCCGGTCGAGTCGATGAACCGCACCTTGCCGAGGTCGAGCGCCACTTGGCCATTCGGATGCTCGAAGGCGGCTTCGAGCTGCGGCGCCGTCGCCATGTCGAGGTCGCCGCGCACCTGGGCGACGTTCCAGTCGCCATGCCGGGCGAGCACCATCTCGATGGCTGGTTGGTCCCCCACTGCGACAGGTCCTCCTTCAGGGCCGATCGGAACGATACGCCGATCAGGACGCGAGTGTACTGGTCCGGGGCTTTCTCCCGACGGTGGGGCGGTTGGTTCCCGCGGGTGGGAACGGGTCGACGGAAACGTCGGCCGCCTCAGCCGGATCGGTCCGAACAGGACCTTCTTCCGGCGGTCGCGGCTGCATCTCGAGCCGGGCGAGGTCCTCGTCGCCGTGGTCCCGGAGCAGCGTTCCGAGCGAGGCCGCGGTGTCCACTCTGATTCGTCACGGCGGGCGCCAAGTTCAGCCGGTGCCGCTGGCACCGCGGGCCGGACGGCTCGGTTCTGCTCGACGAGGTGCGGCACCGCTGGGTGGGGCGGATCGTGCAGCGGCGCTCCCTGGGCGATCACGAGGGGTACGTGCTGGAGCCGACCGCAGTCCAGGTTGAAGGACCCTACCGGCAGCTCGACTCCACCGCAGTCTCCGATCTCTCCGCCGGGCATCCCCGCCAGATCGGCTGAGCCGCCGCCCGTCCTGAGTGACCTGCCGCCCGATAGGATGGCAGCGATGATCGGCGATCTCTCCAATGGGTTCGGCGATCGGACTCGAGCGCAGGTCTCCCTCGACTCCATCGCGCACCCCACGTGGCTCCTCGGCACCGACGGGTCGGTTCTCGACTTGAACGAGGCGGCGCGCCTCGGCGGTGACCTGGAACGTTCCCGGGTGCTGGGCCACCCCTTCTGGGACGTGCCGTGGTGGCCGGGCCGCGCCGTGGACATGAACCTGGTGCGGGAGGGATTCGAGGCGGCCGTCGCCGATGGTGACGCCCGCTTCCGGGTCGAAGAAACGCCCGGGGACGGCGGGCCGGCAGTCGACGTGACCTTCAGCCGCATCGCCTCCGGCGCGGGTGGCGAGGCGGGGACCGTCGTCGCCCAGGCCCACCCGCTCGGAGATCCCGGTGCCGGCGGAAGGTCGTCACGCCACACCGGACTGCGCCGGCTGGCTGCCGGGCTCGCCGCCGCGGCCACCGTCGACGAGGTGAGCGCCGCCATCGCCGATCTCACCGCCCCGGCGGTCGGGGCATGTTTCTCCCTGGTGGCATACGTCGAGTCGGGCCGGAAAGCACCACACCCGGCCCATCTCCCGGGCCGGCCGGAGGGCGCCACGCCGCTTTCCCCCAAATTGACTCCCGCCATCACCACCGCCGTGGATACCGGCATCTCGGTCGTGATCGACGACCCCGATGTGCTGGCGGCGGTACCGGCGGCCCCCTTCGGTGGTGCCGATGCCGTGGCCCCGGCCCGCATCACCATCCATCCGATGCCGGCTGCGTCCGACCATCCCGGCGTGGCGGTCGTACTGGGCTGGCCGACATCGTCGGTGACCATCGCCGCCGACGACGATGCCGGCGACGTGCTGGCGCTCTGCGGCGCGGCCCTGCTCAGGGCGCGGGCGACGAGGCGGGCCGAGGAGCTCGCCACCGTCATGGAGGCCCTCATCCGCGAGGCGCCGATCGGGATCGCGTACTTCGACACCGAGCTGCGGTTCGTGCACCTCAACGAGCGCCTCGCCGCCATGAGCCGGAAGCCGATCGAGGACCACCTCGGCCGCACGATCCGGGAGATCGCCCCCGATCTCGCCAGCACCGTCGAGTCGATCATGCGACACGTCGTCGCCACCGGCCGGCCCACGGACAAGCTCGAGATCCATGGAGCGGCCCCCGGAGATCCCGACGAGCCTGCCATCTGGGAATCGGCGTTCATCCCGGTGCCCGACCGGGATGGGAACGTCATCGGGGTTGCGGCCATCGTCGAGGACATCACGGAACGCCGCCGCACCCGCGAGGAGCTGGAACGTCTCTACGACCGGGAACGGGAGGTGGCCAACCGGCTGCAGCAGGGCATGCTCCCTTCCCATCTCCCGGTGCCGGACGGCTACGAACTCGCAACCCGGTATGTGGCCGGGACCGGAGGGCTCCGCATCGGCGGCGACTGGTACGACCTCATCGAGCTCGGCCCCGACCGTTACGGCCTCGTGATCGGCGACGTCGTCGGGCACGGCCTCGACGCCGCTCTCACGATGACCACGATCCACCACGCCCTCGCCGGGCTGTGCCACGCCATCGCCAAGCCGGGACCGCTGCTGGACCGGCTCGACGAGTTCCTCACCCACGACGGCGACCAGCTCGTCGCCACCCTCTTCTACGGCTTGCTGGAGCCCTCGACCGGCCGGCTCACGTTCAGCTCCGCCGGCCATCCCCCCGCCCTGCTCGTCACCGGCGCCGGGGCCACCACCACGCTGACGGCCGGGCGGGGAGTTCCACTGGGCATCACGGGGGCGCCACGCCACGACGCGGCCACGATGCTCGCTCCCGGTGACACCCTGCTGCTCTACACCGACGGCATCTTCGAGCGGCGTGGCGAGCCGTTCAACGTCGGGCTGGAACGGCTCGTGCAGGCCGCATCCCGCCACTTCGACGACCTCAACGATCTCGCCGGTTCCATCCTCGAAGAGGTGCCGGACGCCCGCCACAGCGACGACATCGCGTTGATGGCGCTGCGGCGCCGATCCGACTAGCGGTCCCGGGACGGATCCCTCATTCCGCCACGATCGACGGAGCGGACACACCAGCGAGGGCGATGTCCCGCAGCCGGCCGTTGAGCAGACCGTATTCCCGTTCTACGTCGCCCCGGAGATGATCGAGCCGCGCTGCGACCCGGACCGGGGGTTGGGACAGGAGGGTGCGCTCGAGGGCAATGCGGAGCCGACGATTGCTGCGCAAGCACGCCGCCAGCGAGGCGATCTCGTTCGCCATCCGGTCGTCGCGGCGCAGGCTCTTGAGCGTGTCGGGCTCGGGCGGCACCTCATCCGGCTCGGGAAAGGGTGCATGCCGGGTCAGCTCGGCGACGTCGGCCCGGCGCCGCACCGCCAGCTTCCGCAGCCGCGCGCCCAGTTTCGGGTCGCCGGCTCGGCGGGCCGCCCGGCGCAGGCTGACCCGGTAGCGGGCGAGCGCCAGAATCACCTTGCTCGCCTGCCGGGACCAGCCCGCCTGTTGTTCGTTCGCCTCGGTGGATGCCATGTCTCGACTCCCTCCCTTCCCACCGTGTCTACCTGATTCCCGGCGTCGCCGAAACCTGCCCATCGCGGCAGGACGGCGACGACGTCGGGCCGGGTCGAGATTGGGGCCCCGTAAGCGTACCCCGCCGCGTCAATTCATATGTGGTCGGAGCAGGAAACGCCGTCAGGCACGATCGTGATTCGAAGTCGACATGTTGCCGGTCCGTGCGAGGCGCAGCCGCCGGGCATGACGAACCCGGCTTGACACAACCTGAGTCGACCCGCGAGCCGAGGTGACGGACGCCGCCGTGTTGGAGGTGGACGGCACCGTGAGCATCATCCCCCGCGCCGGCACGGAGGTCCGAACCAGACGGCGTATCCGCCAAACACGGCATCAGCAGTGAGCGGGACCGAACCCGACGGATCGTGACCGCAACCCCTCGGCGAAACACCCAAACCAGTTGTCGGCGGTGCGGGAGACCGCGATGGTCTCCGCTTGAGACGTAGTCTTCCGGCGAGTCGCGGCGGTTCGTCGGGTATCCGAAGGAAAGGACTGAGATGAGCAGGGAAACCACCCACTTCCACAGTGCGGCCGCCCATCTGCACGGAGCGTTCGGAGCCGACGGCTTCGGCCGCAGGGCCGAGGGCTTCGCCCGGTTCTTCGGAACCCCCAAATTCCTCGTCGGCCAGACCATGCTCGTTGCCGTCTGGATCGCCCTCAACGCCGCCGCCGTGTCGCTGCGCTGGGATCCCTATCCGTTCATCCTGCTCAACCTCATGTTCTCGCTACAGGCAGCCTATGCCGCGCCGCTCATCCTGCTGGCGCAGACCCGCCAGGCCGACCGGGACAAGGCCCTCTCCGAAGCGGACGCCGCCCATCGCGAGGCACTGGCGGCGGCCGCCATTCAGCGTCAGGAGATCGCCGGACAGCAGACCGATCGCCTTGGTGAGCTCATCGAGCTGAATACCCGGCTCACGGAGCAGGTCGAGCGCCTGACCTCCGAGATCCACGCCCGGGTGGTGCCGACGCCGACCGGCTAGGAGCGGTCCCCTCCACCATGCCCGCCGCACGGCGACGAAGGAGCGGGAAGAACGGAGCCGGCCATACCGTTGAATCGCGGTCTTCGTCAGCCGCGTTGCCGCCCTGACGGCCCCGCCGGCGGCATCACCGGACGCCTAGACTCTCCCGTCGCGTCAGCACGGCACAGGCCGGACGACGCCATACCCCGGCATCGAACCGTGGAGGGCAGCGATGCGAATCGAACTCGGTGCCCCCGTCGACTGCAGGGACGGCGAGGGCGGCGATGTCGCCGATGTGGTCATCGACCCTCGCACGAGAACCGTGACGCACCTCGTCGTCGCGCCACACCACCGCCATTCCCTCGCCCGGCTCGTACCTATCGACGACATCGACCCGGACCCCGACTGGCATCGCCTGACATTGCGGTGCTCGGTAGCCGAGCTTCGGCGGTACCCCTTCGTGGAAGAGCAGGCATTCGTACGGCTCAGCGAGCCGATCGACCTCGAGGAGGGTTGGGACGTCGGCATCGAGCATGTTCTGGCACTCCCCTACATGTCGGCGGAATGCGACTCGACGGGTGCCAACGACGGCGCCGTCATCGCCTTCGACCGTATCCCAAAAGACGAGGTCGAGATCCGGCGGTCCAGCAACGTGACCTCCTCGGACGGACACCATCTCGGTGACGTCGACGGCTTCGTCCTCGACGACGAAGACCACGTCACACATGTCGTGCTCCAGCATGGGCACTTGTGGGGAAAGAGGGACGTCGCGATCCCGATCGGCCTCGTGGCGCGGACCCGCAACGACAACGTGCTCCTCAGCGTGACGCGCCAGGATGTGGGCCGGCTTCCGGAGATTCGGGTCCGGCGTCCGCGGTGACGGCCTGTCCCACCCCGTGGTACAGAGCCGCCTCAGGTGCCGGAGGGCGGCATCGTACCGAGCCGCCGCCACGTCCGACGTGGCGACGGGCACGTCTGCCGGCACGCTGATGACCAACCTCCTTCACCGGCACCATGGAGAGTCCCCGATCGTGCTCGAGCGGGACGCCTCGCGCCGCCATCCTGCGGATCTGGCACGCGTTCTCGTCGGCGGGCTCGGATTCGCGGTGGTGCTACTCATCGTCTCCCGCGACACGGTGTCGGTCTTCGAGCGCGACCTCTTCCGGCTCGTCAACGACCTCCCCGCCATCATCGAGCCACCGCTGGCGATCCTCATGCAGGCCGGAAACATCGTGTTCGCGGCGGTGGTCGTGCTCGTTGCCCTGCTGGCGCGCCGGCGTCCGGCGGCGCGGGACCTGGCCTTGGGCGCCGGGCTTGCGTGGCTGGGTGCCAAGGGCTTCAAACTGCTCGTCGGACGGGCACGACCCGGGGACGTCCTCGCCGGCGTCGTGCTGCGTGGCAGCCATCCCGGAGTCGGCTTCCCCTCCGGCCACGTCGCGGTCGCCGCCGCCCTCGCCACCGCTCTCAGCCCCTACGTTTCGCGACCCATACGGCGTGCGATGTGGGGGACAGTCTTCGTCGTCGCCGTCGGACGCATGTATGTCGGCGCCCATCTCCCCCTCGACGTCACGGGCGGCTGGCTCCTCGGCTGGGTCGCCGGCTCCGCGGTCCACGTTGCGTTCGGCTCGCCGAGCTGGGTGGTCGCCAGGTCGAAGATCATCAGTGCTCTCCAGGGGATCGGCCTGTCCCCGGCGCTCGTCACGCAGCCTCAGCTCGATGCCCGTGGTTCGACTCCGTTCGCCGTCGAGGACGCCACGGGTCGCCACTTCTTCGTGAAGGCACTGAGCAGCGACCAGCGGGATGCCGACTGGCTGTTCAAGGCGACGAGGTTCCTCCTGTTCCGCAACCTCGAAGACGAATCGCCCTTCGCCACACCCAAACAACAACTCGAGCACGAAGCCTATGTGGCGATGCTGGCACGCCGGGCCGGCGTCCGTGTCCCGGCGGTGATCGAGGTCGTGTCGCTCGATCGGGCCGACGCCCTTCTCGTGATGGAGTCGGTCACCGGGACCGACGCCGCCACCACGCCCGAGCGCCTCGACGACGACGTCCTCGATCTCTTGTGGCGCGAAGTAGCCGTGCTCCAGAACAGCCGCATCGCCCACCGTGACCTCCGCGCCGCAAACGTGTTGATCGATGCCGAGGCCAAGCCGTGGCTCGTCGACTTCGGGTTCGCCGAGGCGTCCGCATCGAAGCGGCGCTTGGCCGTCGACGTCACCGAGCTGCTCGTGTCGCTCGCCGTCGTCGTAGGCGTGGATCGCAGCCTGGCTCCCGCCGTCCGCCACGTCGACCCCGACATCCTCCGCCTCTGCCTTCCGCTGCTCCAGCGAGCGGCACTCTCGGCCGCCACCCGCCGAGCCCTCGGTTCCGGCGGCGATCTGCTCGACGAGCTTGGGGCCCAGCTCAGTCGCTCCGTCGGAATCGACGTTCCTCCTCCGAAGGAGCCGCTCCTGCGCATCCGGCCCCGCGTCATCCTGCTCGTTCTCGCCGCGGGATTCGCACTGCACATCCTGCTCCCACTCGTCGGCGAGATCCCGCGGACGGTCACGGCACTGCAGCAGGTACACGTGGACTGGCTGGCGATCGTGCTCCTCGCCTCCGCTCTCACCTATGCCGGGGCCGCCCTCAGCCTCGTGGCGGCCTGCCCCGTGGACCTGCCGTATCTACGGACGCTGGGCGTCGCAGCTGCCTCCTCGTTCACCAACCGGCTCGCCCCGTCCGGACTGGGCCGTGTCGGGCTCGACGTACGCTACGTTGAACGCCACGGCACTTCCCGATCCGTCGCCGTCGCCACCGAGACCATGAACGCCCTGGGCAGCGCCGTCGTCCACGGGACGGCGCTCGTCGTGGCCGGCCTCCTCTTCGGGGGGACCGTGCTCGGTCGGCTGCACCTGCCGAGTGAGGTCGTTGTTGTCGTCGTGGCCCTGGCCATACTGCTGAGCGCCGGCGTTCTCCTCGTCGTCGGGCCGTGGCGCCGGATCGTCATGCGCAGCCTCACCGAGGCCTGGGCCGCCTTCCGGACCGTGGCCCGCCGTCCCACCAAACTCGTCCGACTCCTCGGCGGGGCCGTGGTGCTGAACACCGGCTACATCCTCGCCCTCGAGGCATCGCTGGAGGCGGTAGGTGTCACGGCCGGCGCCGGCATGGTGACGTTGGTGTATCTGGGCGGCGCCGCCGTCGCCTCGGCGAGCCCCACACCAGGAGGTCTCGGTGCCGCAGAGGCTGCCTACATCGCCGGACTCACCGCCGCAGGAGTGGAGACCAGCCTCGCCGTCGCCGCCGTGCTGGTGTTTCGCTTCTTCACGTTCTGGCTGCCGACACTGCCCGGGTGGTTCGCGTTCCGGTGGCTGCGCCGCCACGAGTACGTGTAGCGGAACGACCCCGGCGGTCACGAAGGCCGATCAGTGGCGGTTGATCGTGACTGTGACGTCGGGTCCCAGCTCGTCGATCAGATCCTGCTCGAAGGAGGAAGCCGGGGGGACGGCGCCTTCGCCCGAAAGGTCGACGGTGACGCGACTGCCGTCGACGGCGATGTGATCGACAACGACACCCGACTGAAGGCCGAGGGTGGCGATGACCTGGCGGTCGACGGCGGACGTCAAGCTGGTGTCGTCGAGGACACGGAGGTAGGTGTTGGTCAGCGGTATGGCCACCAGAACGGCAGCCGCCAGCGCCGCGGCGAGGCCGGCGATCGGCTTCCATCCGGAGCGGCGCAGACGGGGAAACGGCGCGTAGCCGGTGATCAGCAGAACCGCGGTGGCGGCAAGCACCATCCCAATCAGATTGGCGCTGAACAGAACGACTGCTCCCTTGGCGAGGGTGAGGCGGTGTTCCTCCAGCATCAGACCGACGGCGGCCAACGGTGGGACGAGGGCGACCGCGATGGCGACTCCGGTGAGGGTCG
>Ga0315537_1000024_pt1 | contig 88452 bp, 83 predicted proteins | sample SalMarSW160270MG_FD_203091 | JGI IMG/M metagenome (GOLD analysis project Ga0315537, IMG submission 203091) | Salt marsh sediment microbial communities from the Plum Island Ecosystem LTER, Massachusetts, United States - Salt Marsh Sediment SW1602-70 ... | reverse complement strand
CATATTCTACATCTTCTGTGCTACTGTTTTTTTCCGACCAGGATGCATTGGGGATGACAAGGCCTTCAAGCCTGAAAAAAAGAGAGGTGCTGTGCAATAAATCCTGCATATGAAAAATTCCCCAGCTGAGGTGCAGGCTCTCCCGGAGATCAGAAACATCCGGGGATTCACCGGGGATTGAGACCGATGCGGAGAGATGCCAGTCTACAAGCAGATGGCCCTGAAAACTGAGGTAGGGTTTATGCGCAGCATCAATGCCGCTGTAAAGATATCCACCTTCTGTTTTGACCCCATGGATTCTGGTCACAAACCTTCCGCCTGCCTGTGAATCTGTAATATGCGGTGCCAGTTCATCAGGATCATCAGTGATCTCGGAAAGGTCAAGTTCCGGCGCCAGGAGAATGGTTTCCAGGAACGAGTAGGTTCCCAGGGGAACATAGACTGAGGTCAGCCATGCTGCCTCATCCCGCAATTCCTCGGCCGTCATATCAAGAGATGAAGCGGATGCTCCGAAGATAACATCCCCCGCATTATAGAAAAATCCCTCGCCCCATGATACCCTGGCCTTCCCCAGTGTGGTTCTGAATCCGGGGAAGCGAACCTTAATAAATGCGCGTGATATATCAAAAATAGCAGTGTCGGCTATCTGCGCATCGAGAGAGAGCCGGGCCTTGACGTTTTTATTCTTTACCGCCTTGAATGTGAGCCTGCCGGTCCCGAGGCCTGAGAGGCTCCAGTAATCATCGTCCATCCTGGCAAGGGTATTCAGCAGGGTAAGCTTGACTGAGGTCGACATCTCTGCGTTGACAGTTATAACGGTGAAAATAATAAAAGAGGCTGTGAGCAGTAATTTTTTTACCATGTTAGTTCTTCCAGAGAAAAGATGTCGGGATCAAGGTGAAGATTGATCTTGATATCGTTGATAAAAAATTCGGTACTGGAATTTCGTTTCAATGTATCTTTCAGCACCATATGAAAGGGTATGTTCTTGCCCGATACCTGCCGAATATTATTGATCGATATTTCCTTGAGCAATTTTCCGGAACGGGAGAATTTATGGATTTGCCGGTAAATGAAAAGCTCTTTATCAATCCACATAATCTCCCTGTAATAGGGGACATCACTGCTTTTTGCCTCAAGGTTCACTTTGTAACAGGCTGCACCGTCAACTTCTTCTATCCCTTCTAGTGTTGCCCTGTAAGATGTAAGCAGGCTCTTATCGCCGGTCATGTCCTCATAGGACATATCCGAACCGAGCACCGATTCTTTGAGCGCAGCGCCCTGCATCCGAATGAGCTCCTCGGCGTCGGGATAAAAAAGGTAGATCTCGTTGCTGGTGCGAAGTATCTTCATCCCTTCCTCCTCAACACTGGTGAACTCAATGAGCATGGTATCTGCGCCCCTGGAGTAGGAGATGAAGGTTGTTTTTTTTGTGCCGAACCGGTCGTGGATTAGCAGGCAGCCGTCGGTCCATGCTGTTTTAATAACCGTGTTCTTCTCCAGTTTTCTAACAACATCCTCGGCTGAAATAGCTAAAACGGATACCGGTATTGCAAAGGCTGCCAGAATGGGAAGCAAGATATTTTTCATCATACCACCTCCAAACCATTATTCGTTTCTCAACGCTTCAACAGGTTTCACTCGCGCAGCTTTTATTGAAGGGAGCAGTGTGGCCAGGGATGCCATACACACCGAGTAGACAAACACAAGGGCAGTCGATTTGAGATTCAATGCAGGATAGATACTGTTTGATATTTCCATGCTGAACCCTTCCATCGCTTTGCCGAAGTGTATCCCCGTTATTGAGAGCGGCACTGTAACACCGATACCGAGAATGACGCCGATCAGCGAGCCTGCTGTACTCAAGAACACTGTTTCGATAAAGAAGAGCCGAATAATCTCACCGCCTGTCATGCCCATGGCGCCTATAGTACCGATCTCCCTTCTCCTCTCATGGATAACCATCATTGTAGTATTGATTATAACCGAGCTGGCAAGAATAAAGAAAAAAAGAGCAATAAAATTATACATAGAAGAAGCCGTTTCAATAAAAGAGTATGATGAGGGGATTTTTTTCCAGGATTTAATCTCCAGCTCCTCCCTTCCGGCGGCCCTCAGTGCTGTATTGAGCTGCTCGGAAACCATACTGGATGACCCTTTCTTCAGCTTCATGATGATTTCAGTAACTGAACCGTCCATGCGGAGGAGCTTCTGGACTCTATCCAGCGGAATAAGCAGATACTTTTTATTAAACGACTCTACCGGAAAGCTCGCAATACCCGTTATACGCAGTGTGACTGCATTTGACCCACGCCGCATTGTAGTGGCAAGTATTGTGATTTTATCACCTGTGGTTACCCCTATTTCCCGGGCGAGATCCGCGCCGAGAAGCGTCTCTTTCTTACCCGTCTCAGGAAGGCGGCCTTTTATAATACGGCTCTCAATATCCTGATAGGATTTCTCACGCTGAAAGTCAACACCCATTCCCAGGGCCCTGTAAATCTCTCCATTTCTATAAATTCCGGCAGGGAAGCGTATCCTTGGCGACAACGTTTTAACAGAGTTATTGCGTTCGATTATTTTTAGTACATCCTCATACGCTTCGATTCGCAGGTGGAGGGGAGTGAGGTATTCGTATTTGCCGTAGTTATTGTTACGAACTCGTATCTCCCCTGTATAGTAGGTTTGCAGGTTGCATGCAAGATCATTTTTCATCCCCTCCAGGAATGAAAATAGGAAAACAATGCTCATGGTAGCCATGGCTATTGCTGTGATCGAAAGAATGCTCCGCCTCTTGTTTCGCATTATATTACGGGCGGCAATCGTTGCAAGTTTCATACAATCCTCCCTTATTGATACCTTAGGCAGTCGGTAATAGTCATTTTCAGGGCACGCCGGGTGGGGAAGAAGGTAACTGCTACAGACAGTATAATCCCAAAGAAAAAAGCGTATACCAGGGCCTCTGGGTGCCAGGCACCCCGGGAGATACCTGCTATTCGGTATCCTATATCCATGTTTCTCGACATGAAGGTGAGGTCTATTCCCCGGTTGATAATCCAGAAACAGAGAATAGTTCCAAGGAGAATTCCTAATACAGAGCCTATGAGCCCGATCCCCCCGGACTCAAAAAGAAAGGCAAGTCTGATCTGCGAATCTTTCATGCCCAGGGCCCGCATCATCCCAAGCTCCCTGAACCTCTCGTAAATGGCCATAAGCATGGTATTGGAGACTCCGACTGCAACAATGATGAATACCAGGAAGAGTATCATACGGGTTGCCGACTGCTTCATGCCGGCCAAGGCCACAAAGTCACCGGCAAGCGTTTTCCAGCTTAAGATTTCGAGCCCGGGGAAATCAGTGCCAAGCTCTTTTTCTATACTTGATGCCATCAGGTCTGCATCCGCACGCTCGGGGAGTTTGAGATTGATCTCTGTAATTGCACCATGCATTTCAAGGTACCTATCCGCAATATCCAGGGGCAGGAATATGGAGCTCCTGTTGATAACAGGATTGGGACAGTTGATGATACCGACGATTTTTACATCAATAGTCTGGATGTAACCGTCCCTGGTCGTGGTTAAAATTGTCAGGGGATAACCAATCTCAGCTCCGAGGTCTTCTGCCATCCAGGCTCCCATAAGGATATTTTCCTCACCGGATTTCAGGGAGCGTCCCTCCTTTATTGTTTCATTGAACCTGAACACACGGTTGTCCTTTTCAGGGTCAATGGCAAATATCTTTACCGGCAATGACCCGTCCTGCTCGAAGGGGTTTTCTCGTACTATCAATTCTCCGCCGAACACAATTCGAGGTGCTGCAGGTATATTCAGCTCCTGCAGTCGGTCAGTCACTGCCTCAGGATTCTCGATCACATATTTCAGGGGAAGCTGGTCTTTCTCCTCCCAGTACTGTTGATTAAGAACCCTGGCAGAGCTTGTTTCATACCAAATGAGGTTACGCTCCGATTCTCTCTGAGCGCCCAGGAGCCAGGAGTCTATAAAAATAAAGATAGCAAGACCCACCGCAATGGCTGAGGCAGTGATAATAGTTCGCTTTTTATGTCTGGAGAGATTCTTCCATGCGAGGCCTATAAGGAATTTAATTTCTATCTCCTTTCATCCGCGCTGATCTTGCCGTCATGGAGTTTTACAAGCCGGTGGGCAAAATCCATAACCATGGGATCATGTGTAGAGAAAATGAAGGTCGAGTTGTATCGCGCATTCATATCCTCCATGAGTTTCAGGACCAACCCTCCGGTTTTGGAATCAAGATTTGCTGTCGGTTCGTCTGCCAGAACGATAGCAGGCTCTTTGACCAGTGCTCTTGCAATCGCCACTCTCTGCTGCTGGCCTCCTGAAAGCCTGGTCGGAAGACTGTTCTCTCTGCCTGCAAGTCCGACCTCCAACAGCAGTGCCATACTCCTCTCCCGTATTTCTTTTGCGTGCATACCCAGGAGAGAGAGCGCGAAAGAAACATTTTCATATGCAGTCAGCACCGGTATAAGATTAAAGGTCTGAAATACAAATCCCAGCTTCTCTCTTCTAAAGAGGGCAAGCTCTCTATTTCCTTTGGCTGAAACTGCCTGGCCATCGATGAATATTTCACCGGAGTCGGCCCGGTCGATACAACCTATGAGATTCAGAAGGGTTGTTTTTCCCGACCCTGAAGGCCCGGCAATAGAGATGAACTCCCCCTGATCGATCTCAAGAGTTACCCTCCTGAGCGCCTCAACGACGGTGTCTCCTGTTCGGTAGTTCCGGTTTACATTCTCAACCTTTATCATCTTTACATCTCCTCTGTACTTTGTTCCTGTCGAAAAAATGCATCCAGCATGTTTGTGTCAAACAACTTTAAAGAACCCTCTTCAGCTCCCACTATTCTTTCAATGGTGTTTTCATACATCTTTATCTTTGCCTCCAGAATTTCCCGGCTTGATGGTTTTTTATCCAGCTCCAGCAGCAGCCCGGCAATATTTTCACCCATACATGTGCCCAGCTGAATGATCAACTCACCGGCATCCTCGGGGAAGGGTGTGTTGAAAATGTCTTCCCTGACTCCCTGCCGTACGATGTCTGAAAACAAAGGACCAAACTTTTCGAGGAATTTCATATTCATCTTATACCGGGTAATCAGATTCTCATCCCGGTACAGGACGTCTATAACCTGAAGCAGCAACTCCATGTTGTTCAATTTAATTGTTCCTATTGTGTTAAAAAGGCCCCTGAGTTTTTCCATAGAGTCGGTTTCGGCGTCAATTATCGGTCTTGCAGTCGCTATCATTTGATACACCATCCTATCGACCAGACTATCAAGCAGGTCCAGCTTGGATTTGAAATAGTAATAGAAGGTACCTTTGGCAATTCCCGCCTCATTAATGATGGCATCGACCGTTGTCCGGTCATACCCGGTACTATAAAAAAGCCTCTGGGCTGTGTCGAGGATTTCATTTTTTCTAACGGTATATTCCTTTACAACGCGCATCATGTTTCTCCATTCGGATAAAAAGTATATTTTATCGACTGACGGTCAGTCTATACATTACAGGATAGATACATTTTTGTGTCAAGCGATTTTTTCATTTTCAATGGGGAGCCATTACGAAGATTATCACGTCTTTGGGTGCAATTATCCGGCAGCATTACCCTTGCCTTTGACACAAGGGTAACATCATTATTATATATGCTGTATGACTCCAGCGGGAGCAGGAGATGACTCGTACCGATAACCGTATATACCTCGATTATGCAGCAACGACACCTGTTGATCAGTCAGTCGTCGATGCCATGAAACCGTATCAAAAAGAGATTTTCGGAAACCCGGCATCCACCCATTCTTTCGGGCAGGAGGCCCGTGCTGCGGTTGAACAGGCGAGGGAGGATATTGCCCGGCATATCGGCGCGAATTCCGATGAAATTATTTTTACCGGCGGAGGTACCGAAAGTAATAACCTCGCAATCCAACGCACTGCGTTCAGGAACAGGAACAAAGGAAACCACATCGTGACCTCGGCGATCGAACATCGTTCCGTGCTCAACTGCTGCCGGTTTCTCGAGCATGCGGGATTCAGGGTTACGTATGTCGGTGTGGGTGCGGACGGCATTGTTGATCCGGATGACGTGAACAGGGCGATAGATGACGATACTATCCTCGTTTCAGTAATGCACGCCAACAATAAAATCGGCTCAATACAGCCGATTGGAGAAATAGGGAAAATCGCCCACAATGTGAATGTCTCATTTCAGTATATCGACGGAGAGTCGCTTATCGTGGGGCTTGACATGACGGGTGTTGCGTGTTCGACAGGGTCTGCCTGCAGCTTTGCAACACTCGAACCATCCCATGTGCTGTTAGCCATCGGCGTCGGGCTGGGAGCGGCACAAAGTGCCGTCAGGTTCTCCCTGGGAAGGCACACGACTAAAAACGAGATAAACCGTGTGCTCGATATCCTTCCCGGTATTACGGAAAGGATGAGAGAGGCATCACTCTTCTAAGTAACTTCGAGCAAGTTACTGTTTGATACTCGGCCGCGAAGTAGCATACGCCACTTTTATCGTTCGAGGCACGGATAAAATGAAGGGCAGCTGGGGCAGTGAGGATATACATAGAATGTGTTGATCGGCCGACCTATTTTAAAATTGAGTATAGCAGGCGGGATATGAATAAAACAGTTCTCGTCGCAATGAGCGGTGGTGTCGATTCATCAGTTACGGCTGCGCTCCTCAGGGAACAGGGATACAGAGTGATCGGCATCACCATGCAGCTTTTGCCGAAGGCGTTCAACAGCACAGAAAACACAGAGAGTTGCTGCGGCGTGAGAAGTATATGGGATGCCCAGCAGGTGGCGGCATATCTCGGGATACCGCATTACGTGCTCAATATGCGGGAGCAGTTTCAAAAGCTTGTGATCGATAATTTTACCGATGAGTATCAAAGCGGAAAAACACCGAATCCCTGCATACGCTGCAACCAGTTCATCAAGTTCGGCGTGCTGCTGAAGAAGGCTGATGAGCTGAACGCCGACTTTATTGCAACAGGCCATTACGCCCGGATAGAATTCGACGAAGCCAGGGAGGAGTATCTTTTAAAAAAGGGAATAGATCCTGAAAAAGATCAGTCGTACTTTCTCTACGTTATGACACAGCCGGTATTGAAACGGACCCTCATGCCGCTCGGACAGTTCAGGAAAACCGACGTTTGGGAGCTTGCAAGGAATATGAATCTCCGTGTATCCACCAAGCCTGAATCTCAGGAAATCTGCTTTATCGTGGGGAAGAACTACCGACGGTTTTTTGAACAGTACAGCTCCGAACTGCTTTCTCCGGGTCCTATCAAATCTGAAGAAGGTCAGGTGCTCGGCACGCATACGGGAATAATGTGTTACACAGTTGGACAGAGAAGGGGTCTGGGTATCTCTTCACATTCCCCCCTGTATGTGACAAAAATTGACCGTGCGAGCAACACGATAACGGTCGGAAGCAGGAACGAGGTGTATCATCGGGAACTGGAGGCGGATGATGTGCACTGGATCTCTGACAAGCAGCATGGAGCTACTTCAGTAATAGCGAAGATACGTTCTCTGCATACACCAGCAGAGGCAACCATCACGCCGCTTGGTGAAAAAACCATGCGCCTATCTTTCAGGGAACCCCAGTGGGCGATTACGCCTGGCCAGGCTGTTGTGTGTTATACTGGTGATACCGTGCTTTGCGGCGGTGTAATAACCCGTGGTTGGTAAATATTACGTTGCCTGTATAAAGGACATGTAATGAAGACCTATGAACAGCATCCCGTCACCCGAATTCGAAGAGAATCGCAGGAGAACATCGACGATTTCGTGGTGACGGAGTTCCCGTTGACTATTTTTCTCAATGAAAATGAATTTGTTACCGTTGTCTGTACACCGGAGAACCTGCTCGAACTTGCAGTCGGCTTTCTTTTTTCGGAAAGAGTAATTGATAGAGCGGAAGATATTCTTACATCGAGAATCGATAATGGCAGGAATATTGTGTATATATCGGTGAATGAGAGACAGTATCCAGCTGAGGGTGTGCGGCTTAAGAGGTACATCACTCCGGGGTGCTTCTATTACACCACCCTGAACACCGGGGCGAAGAAGATAGAATCGAACATCAGCGCAAGAAGCGGTCAATTGCTTGAGCTTGTTCATCTCGCGCAGAAAAAATCGGTTTTATACAGGATGACCGGTGGTGTGCACAGCGCCGCACTCTGCTGCAATAGTGAAATCCTGCTTTTTCGGGAGGATATCGGCAGGCACAACGCGATCGATAAGCTTGTCGGCCACTGCCTATTACACGGTATGAACATGGAAGATAAAATACTCCTGACGAGCGGGCGGGTCTCGTCAGCGGTGATGGTAAAGGTAATTAACGCACGTATCCCTATTGTCGTTTCAAGTTCGGCACCGACTTCAGAGTCGGTCAAGCTTTCCGATAAATTCGGTATTACTCTCGCTGGTTTTGCCCGCGGAAAAAGAGTCAATGTGTATACCAATACACGGAGAATCACGGATACTCAGGCAGCAATCCTCTGAATCGTCCTCTATCTTTTTTCTTTTAAGTAACTTCAAACATGTTAGTTGTGATACTCGGTCCCGGGGGGATGTATCCCGCCAGGTACGTACGCCGCTTTCCAAAAAATTACCAAAAATTGATCTGTATCAAGGTATTCCACTCCGATTTGGTGCATACTCTCGGTATGAAATTACAAATCAAACGAGAAGGAGACTGAAAATGGAGAGGGAAATCATCACCATAGATGAGGAAAAATGCAACGGGTGCGGACTGTGTATTCCAAACTGTCCGGAGGGCGCTATCCAGATCATCGATGACAAGGCAAGGCTCATCAGCGACCTATTTTGTGACGGACTTGGAGCCTGTATCGGGCATTGTCCGGAAGGTGCAATCAGTGTGGAGAAAAGGGAGGCCGAGCCGTACGATGAAAAAAAGGTTATGGCAAATATCATCCTCCAGGGGGACAATGTGATACGGGCGCACCTCGAGCACCTGAAGGAGCACGGAGAGATGGGATATTTTGGTGAAGCAATGAAAGCTCTTGAAGAAAAGGGTGTCGAGGTTGCCATAACGGATCTTCCTGTTCATGCCCATTCAGGATGTCCAGGTGCGCAGACTATGAACTTTGAATCGGAGGAGCGGGACGCTGTTACCGAGGGTCCGGAAAGGCCGTCCGAGCTGACTCACTGGCCTGTTCAGTTTCATCTTATCCCGGCCATGGCGCCTCATTTCCAGGGAAGAGACGTGCTTCTGTGCGCTGACTGTGTTGCCTATACGGTCGGTGATTTTCATAGGGACCATTTAAAGGGAAGGGCACTTGCGATTGCATGCCCCAAATTGGATGAAGGTCAGGACGTTTATCTTGATAAACTCGTGGCACTTATCGATCAGGCAAAGATAAATACGCTCACCGTTATGACGATGGAGGTCCCATGCTGCAACGGGCTCCTTAATCTTGCTATGCGGGCAGCAAAGATAGCTGAGCGTAAGGTGCCTATCAAATGGATGGTTGTGGGTATTAAGGGAGATATTATTAAAGAAGAGTGGCTGTAAATTCCAATGATGTACAATTATATACTATTCTCTGAGAAATAAAAGCTGAACAGTGTGTTTACAGTGTTTACAAAGCTTATCTGTTTTGCTTAACACTATATTACTTTAACAAATTCCAGACATTGTGATAAAATGATTTCATTATCCTGGTAAAGTTTGAAAAAAATAAAAAATCCCATGAATTCACTTTGTAAGTATGTTGTTTCTGAATTATAAAGGTTTTTATCACTCGTGTCCAAATTAGCGAAGCTGGAATAGCCTAACTGATAATAAAGGACTTTTTCACATTTTAGCAATTTTGAGATTTCGATTCGTATTTTGGACAGCATAAGCCATTTTAAAGCCTGTTTTGAGTTTGTTTTACTCCTTGTTAATAAGATTATTACTTGAAGATATTAATCTTATAGCATTCTTGCTAATTTGGACAGCATGGGTACATTGTAAAAAAAATAAGAGTTTTATCTAATTTGGACAGTCATGGGTTTTTATATCAAATGAAAACTTTGAAGTTATACATATTGAGGGAGTTTTTACCAACATATATAGGAAGTATGGTATTTTTTTCGGTTATCCTTTTATTTGAACGATTAATGTATTTTGTTGGCCTTGTGGCCAAGGGTTATGCAAATATTATTGAATTAATCTTACTCATATTTTTTTCTCTCCCACCAATTCTTGCAGTTACAATGCCGATGTCTACACTTATGGGTGCACTTATTTCAGTAAGCAGATTATCTCATGATGGTGAAATTCTCGCTATAAAGGCAAGTGGAATACGTTTGTCAGCAGTCTTCATTGCTTTATACTTTGCCGGAATATGTATTGGAATTGTTAGTTTTTTCCTTACTGACAAACTAGTTCCTGTATCAAACCTGAAGTTCAGAATTCTTTATGAAAAACTAATATTAACAAATCCTCATATGCAGATTTATGAAAAGAGTATTAATAAAATAAATGATGATGTGACACTACTTGTAGATTATGTAGATGAAAAGACGGGTGCATTGATTAATATTACAATTTTTGAACGGAGCGAAGGTGAAGACGAAAAAACGATAAATGCTCAGGACGGACATTTTGTTACCATAGGTGTTCCACAATCATATATTACACTTATGCTTCATTCAGGCAGCATTTTTTTATACTCTAAAACAAGTAAATTTTCTTCGAGCATAATAAAATTTGAGGCTATGAAACTCAACATCCCTGTAGAAAGCCGAGTTTTGAAGAGTATTGCAAAATCACCACTTGATATGGATCTAAAAGAACTTAAGGTCCAATTGAGTAATTACCCTGAGGGTTCCATAGAACATAAGGTATATTTAATTGAATTTCATAAAAGAATCGCAATCCCGTTTGCATGTGTACTTTTTACATTCCTCGGTATTCCTTTTATTGTGAGAAAGAAAAGGACTGGTAAGGGGTTAGGCCTTGGCATAGGAGTTGTAATAATTTTTCTCTATTATGTATTCTTCATTACTCTTGAAAGAGTAGGAAAATCTGGAGTTTTTTCACCGTTTCTCACCGCATGGCTCCCAAATATACTCTTTTTTATAGCTGGATTGATAAACATCATTTTACAGCGAAAGAGTTAAAAAAAGGACCCGCTGGACTCTTTAAGGTATTCTGATAGTATTATTTCAACGTCAAGTTTGAATGGTACATAACGAGAATCAATAAACAGCATCAGTGGAAGGTGTAATTTGTCAACGCCAATATAGAATTCAGTTTCATAACTTCCAATCTGTTTAAACATGTATACGGGAATCGCGCGCTTTTTCTTTAACTTAGGGATCGTTATCCATTTTTTCCCTCGATATTCAAAGGATACCGATTTTAATTCTTTATTTTGTAAAAAATCGAAGTGCATTATCGTGCCTGTTTTTGAATAGTGAGGTACATTTTTTCGTATGTAATAAATCATCGATATAATGTCCAAAATATTATTACCACCAATTATAAATAAAGGTGGGTTATTTTCCCCCACTTTATTAATTACAATCGTCCTGTTCCTTTGATCGACATCATATACATAAATCTCTTCAATTTTTCCTTCCACCATTTCTTTTTCAATTCGAGTTGGTAAAAGAGTTTTTTTATCAATATAGATTCGCCATAAATCATCAATTTTATAAAAAAAATTAAAGATGCTTGTTAGTTTTGTTTTAGCATCGACTCTGTACATTGCAGCATCATTTAATTGTTCAATTGAATATATAATATTTGTGTGATACCCGACTTTAAACCCTCCTAAGAAAATGTCATAGGTGAGTTTTTCGCCGACTTTAAAATTATCTCCCATTCCATTAAAGGTAACAGTTATAAAAACTATGCATATAATTACAATTTTTATTATAGAAAGCATCAGTACATTGTTTAGATGGGTCATGGATGGAAGGAAATTCTTTAAAGAATCCCTGGTGAAGTATTTTCTGGATAACAGCCACTTGAAATTGTTTAACCGCATCAAAACCTTACGCACAATAGAAATATTTTGACTCCCAATTATTGTAATTATAATGTATACTCTTAATAAATTATAGTAATTACTTTATCGGATAATAATATGATTGAAAAAGAACCTATCATTGAGAGCATTCAGGAACATATAACTGTTGTTAATGAGATCCTCCAAAATTGTATCAATCCTATTAGTGAGCTTGCCGGCAAGTTTGTAAAAACAATAAAAAGCGGTAATAAAATACTTCTAATGGGAAATGGAGGAAGTGCCTCTGATTGTCAACATATCGCGGCAGAACTTGTTGGAAAGCTCCATGAGAAAAGAAGAGCTCTCCCCGCTATTGCACTGGCCTCTAATCCAGCAATTTTATCGGCAGTTGGGAATGATTTTTCATTTGATTGTATATTTGAAAGACAAATAGAGGCTTTATCAAATGAGGGAGATCTGGTAATTGGTATTTCAACATCTGGAAATAGTATAAACGTCATTCAGGGCATAAAAAAGGCAAAAACTTTATCATGCTATACTGTAGGATTGTTAGGAAAAAATGGTGGTGAAATTGCACGTATCGCTGATCTTTCAATCGTAATTCCCTCAAATGATACTGCTCGGATACAAGAATGCCATATTTTAATTGGGCATATTATTTGTGAGATCCTGGAAAAAGAGCTTCAAAATGAACAGCCTTGATTTTTCAAGATTAAAGATCCTTGTTGTGGGTGATGTCATACTTGATCAGTACCATTTTGGTAAAGTTGATAGAATCTCACCTGAGGCCCCGGTACCAGTAGTGCTGGTTGATAACACTAAACTTGTTATTGGTGGAGCAGGTAATGTCGCAAATAATATTGCCAACCTTGGAGCACAGGCTATATTGATAGCTCGAGTCGGGGATGATATAAATGGAAAATTATTAAAAAAATTACTGGATGAAAGCAAGATACAATCAGATTTTATTGTTAATTATGTACCTACGATCTTAAAAACAAGAATTATTGGTGACCATCAGCAAATTGTGCGGATGGACACAGAAACAATATATCATTTGAGTGAAGAAGAGACACAAAAGTTTAAAGAGAGTTTTACCAAGTATGTGGGAAATATGGATGCTGTTGTTATATCCGATTTTGGTAAGGGTTTCATTAATGGTGAAATCTCACAGTTTATTATTCAGGCCTCTTCGAAGTTAAATAAAAAGGTCTTTATTGATCCAAAGTTCCTTGATTGGAGTATATACAATGGTGCATACATGGTTACACCGAATCTTAAAGAATTTTCTTCCGTTGTGGGTCGAGAATTACAAAATGATGATTTGGAGATAGAATATTGGGGGAAAAAAGTTATTAAAAAATACGATATCGATTATTTGCTTGTCACACGCTCAGATAAAGGGATGAGCTTAATTTCACATAATCAATGCCTCCATGTTCCAACAATGGTAAAGGAAGTATTTGATGTAAGTGGTGCGGGAGATACCGTTGTTGCCACTATTTCTACCTTTATTTCAAATGGAATTGATCTAGCAGAATCAATTAAACTGTCTAACAGGGCCGCTGGAATTGTTGTTTCCAAGATAGGCACTTCGACTGTATCTGCGGACGAACTTATTTTCTCATGCGATAATAGAAAATTGGTCTCATTGCAAGAACTGCTTGTGCTTCTTCGGAAATATAAGAAAAGAAATAAAAAGGTAGTTTTCACTAATGGCTGTTTCGATATTCTCCATAAGGGTCATATCTATTGTCTTACGAAAGCAAAAGAATTTGGAGATATACTCATTGTTGGGCTAAACAGCGACATTTCTGTGAAAAGGAACAAAGGCACCGGAAGACCGATTATTAACGAGCATGATAGAGCATTCCTTCTTGTGCATCTTGAAATTATCGATCATGTCATTATTTTTAATGAAGATACACCATATGAGCTGCTCTCCAGAATACGCCCTGATATTCTAATTAAGGGAGGAGATTATAAACATGAAGAAATTATTGGCAAAAAATTTGCCGTAGAAACCCACGTTATTCCAATATTGAACGGTTATTCAACATCCAAAATAATCGAATCAATTAATAAAAGTATGAGTGATTGATTAATGATAATTGTAACAGGTGGGGCTGGTTTTATCGGTTCAAACATAATACGGTTTCTCAATAAAAAAGGTATCAGTAATGTAATTATTGTTGATGATCTCAAAACCCTATCCCAGAAAACAACCCTGGCGGAATTGAGATATATTGATTTAATTGATAAAAATGATTTTATAAAGAAATTGCGATATTTTGATAAGGTGGAAACTATTTTTCATAGTGGAGCCTGTACGAACACTTTGATAACTGATGAAAAATATATGATGTATAATAATTATTATTATTCTAAAGTATTACTAAATCATGCGGTAAAGAACAGCATCTCGTTCATATATGCGTCATCGGCATCAGTTTATGGACTTGGTGTTAGAGGATTCTATGAAGAATCTCTATATGAATCACCTTTGAATATCTATGCTCACTCCAAACACCTGTTTGATAATTATGTTCGCAAGACTATCTCTCAAACAAAAACACAGATTGTAGGTCTTCGATATTTTAATGTATATGGACCATATGAAGAACATAAAAAAGAAATGGCTTCTGTGGTTTACCGGTTTTATCGACAGGCAATATGCGAGGGAGAGATCAAGCTTTTTAAGGGAAGTTCAGTTTTTAAAAGGGATTTTGTATTTGTTGATGATACTTGTGATATCAATCTATTCTTTTACGAGAATAAGCAACTCAGTGGTATTTTTAATTGTGGAACAGGAAAAGCGGTGAGTTTTCTAACCATAGCAAAACAAATCAGTAAGCTGCTTAACAATAGTAAAATTGAATATATCCCTTTCCCTGAACATCTTCAGGGAAAATATCAAACTTTTACCAAGGCGGAGTTAATGAAATTAAGGACTGTCGGATATAATCGACCTTTTTTAGATATAAAAAACGGTATTAAGAAATACGTAAGGAGAATGAAAGATTTAACAAATAAATTTTGTTGACATTTTTTTTATATTATGATTAAATAACGGTAAAATTTTTATAATTTGGTGTGGTACATATATAAAATAATGTGTCGGGGGATAGTGTCTGGGGTATATTTGGCTTGCATCTATTCCGGTGCGAAACAATAGGACACAAACCAAGAAAAATGGAATGTTATAATAAAGGGGGATGCTATGCATGAAGGGGGAAAGTCAGATAATAGTGAAGAAAAAGAAGTAATAGATGAGAAAATAACAAGACGTGAGGCTCTAAAGCGAATTGGTGGACTTGCGATCGTTACTATTGCTGGACCAGCGTTTTTAACTGTTTCATGCAATAAAAAAGATGAAGATAAAGAAACTGAGGGAGGGACATACACAAGCGGAGGTTACACGAGCAAATATTCCAGTGGATATTCGAGTGGATATTCGAGTGGATCCGGTTATTCTAGCCAGTACAGCAGTGGATACTACAGTCAATACTGCAGCGGTGGCGGATCGCTTTATTACTATAGTTACCATTGTTATTATTATTATAGAAGCTATGGAAGTACATACTACAGCGGAGGCTAAAGTTAAATGTCCTCGTGGCAAAGTTTTATGCCAAGTATAACACCCTAAAATAGTCCTTATAAATATTTTACCATCCATAAATTATAGGGTATGTAGGATAATCCCCTTTTTACAAACTTGCATTACAACGGACAGTTCATGGGTTTTCATCATTTCATTCATATTAATCTGTACAAGACATGGCAGGAGGCAAAAAAGCATGCCAAACATTCTTTTCACCCAGTATTGTGTCCGTTCCTGTCCGTACTGTTTTGCAAAGAAGCATATGTCGGAATCATCACCCGATGACGTTTTGTCGTGGGAAAATCTTATTTACCTTGTTGATTTTCTCCAGAAGTCAGGAGAAAAGCGGTTCTCGATACTGGGTGGCGAACCAACTCTGCATCCAGATTTTAACAACATGGTCCTATATGTTCTTGAAAGAGGATTGGATGTCACCGTTTTTACAAGCGGTGTTATGAAAGAGGAAAAACTTCAGGAAGCTGTATCATTTTTCAAGCCAGTACCCAGAGAACGGCTTTCCTTTATCTGTAATCTCAATGATCCGTTAAAAACCCCTAGCCCTCCTGCTGAGATTGAAAGCGTTAAACGATTTCTACGTGCATTTGGAGAAAAGGTGGTACCGGGTTTTAATATTTATAGAACTGATTTTGAGTTAGACTTCATTTTTCAGTATATTAATGAATATGGATTACAGCGGCACATACGTTTGGGTATTGCTCATCCTATTCCTGGCAGGAAGAATATATACATTGCCCTCGATGACATGGAAAAGGTTATAAACCGTGTCTTTTCATACATATCGCTTTTTGAACGCCTCAGAATTAAACCCGGACTCGATTGCGGTTTTCCAATGTGCAAGTTTACGGATGAGCAGCTTGCGTGGCTGTATCGCTATACGGGAGGAAAAAATGAATTTGGGTGTGGACCAGTTATTGATATAGGGCCTGATATGTCCGTCTGGTCCTGTTTTCCGCTTTCTTCATTTCATAAAAAATCGATTTTTGAGTTTAATTCACTTAAAGATATACATGAATACTATATGCATCTGCACGATTCGATCCGTATTGAGGCGGGAGGGATTTTTATAGAATGCGATGACTGCGTATTTCGTGATGATAAGAACTGTCATGGTGGTTGTGTTGCGCACAGTCTTTCTCGTTTTCAGGAAGAGGAGCCGCTGCGTCTCAAGGAGGTATATTTTTGAATCCCGATTTTTTCGTTTGCCCCCTTAACAAGAAATTAATACGTACGTTAAGGGAAAGATCTCTTGTTATCAAATTAGATAAAATACAGGATGTAGGGCAAGCTGTTGCTCTAGAAAAAGAGTTTGATTTTCATATTCACTGTCTTCAACTGGAAACTCAGACGCCACTTGCATCTATCCCTTTTCAAAATGATTGGCTGGACGTCCCTTTAGCGGTGTATACACCTTCATTAGGTAATTTTTTTGATTTTGTTGAAAAATTACCACTTCTAAGACAGATTAATATCCGTGTATACTTGCCGACCAATAAAAAGGAGAATTATACGAACCTACAAATAATTTCATCTCTTGGTATTACATCAGCACTGGAGTTCAAAAAGGATTATCTTGACTGGGAACTTATGACTGACCTTATGACCTATGCACTTTTACCTCTGGTACCACATGCTCCTATAGATCCATTTTACTATATAGCAAATAGATATGATCCGCACAAAAGGAATGATTATAATTCAGTATATTTTAATGATTTTCGGTTTTACCTGCATCTGGATCATGACGGGCGTGTTTATTTCTCTCATGATGATTTAAAACAGGGTCATTATATTGCAGATAGTATAGAAGAACTGAATAATCCTGAAGTTGAAAAAGAACTGTCGAAAAGATACTTCAGGTGGACTGGTTTCTTTTTAAAAACTGACGGATGTGCTTATTGTCCAGGCTGGAGGATATGCCTGGGCAAGTTTTCTGATACTGTTAAAAGTATACCGGGATGTAGCAAATTTTTCTCAGAGTTTATGGACGTCATTGAACAGTATAAATCAATTCAGCGTGATAAGAAGGAAGTATGGCAACCCTGATTCTTAAAGTTACTGAAAAATGCAACTCCAACTGCTACTACTGTGACGTTGTTAGAAAGAAGAATTCAGGTTCTTCAATGAGCCTTGAAGTACTTGAACAGGTATTTATAAGGATCAATGAATTTCTTCTCAAAGAAAAAGAAGAAACTGTTGAAATTCTCTGGCATGGTGGCGAACCACTTCTCTCTGGTCCTGAATTCTACCTTACAGCTCTTGAGTTTCAGGAAAGATACTGTAATTCCACCAAAGACCGCATACGGTACAGTATGCAGACAAATCTTACCTGTTTTTCAGAGGACTTTATTGATGTGTTTAGAAAATTAGGAATGACCTCAATCGGTACCAGTTTTGACCCGGAGCCGAACATAAGAGGTCCTGGTACACCAAGCAATTCAGATTTATATAACAGGCTCTTTATGGAAAAGCTTGAAATCCTGGAGTCAAACGGATTCGGCTGGGGCATGATCTATGTGGTAACTAAAAAGTCGCTTGCACATCCCCTTGATGTCTTTTTCTTTCTTACGAATCTGTTGCTTACTGGTGGAATAAGTCTTAATCCGGTACTCATCTATGATAATAAAAGGAAGGATATTTCAATAACACCTGAAGAATTTGTTGATTTTCTAGGTGCAATCTTTCCTGTATGGTGGGAGCACCGATATCGTTATCCGGATCTTGAACCATTCCGTTCACTTTATGCAAATATAATAGACGGAAACAGAATGCTCGGATGTGTGGACTCCGGTGATTGTACGTATCATCATATAAATGTAGCGCCTGATGGAGAAACATCCCAGTGTGGAAGATCTGCCGACTGGGGGCTTCTTCAGTATGGAAATATCATGGATAAATCATTTTTTGATATTCTACATCATAAAGAAAGAGACCAGTTGAAGGAGAGAGTCGCATTGCTTTTTAGTGGTGAATGTAATAATTGTCGTTTCTGGGAGCTCTGCCACGGCGGATGTCCCCTTGATGCATATTCAAAACATCAAAGCTTCATGCATAAAAGCGAGTGGTGTGACGCGAAGCGGGGATTTATTGAGAAATACTTTGAGCCTATTTCAGGAGTGAGGTTTGAGCCAAAAAACCAGTGAGAAAATAGAAAATATATATCCCTGGATAAATCCAGTTGGCGGGTATGGCGATATGCTTATAGTTTCCGGGGTATTGAAACGGGTTTTTGATAAAGACCCTTCAAGGAAATACAACTTAGTAAGACGGACAAGCTATTATAAGATATTAAATGGGCATCCGGCTATAGTTGAATACGGATATCCTCCAAAAGGGGCGGAGATACAAAGCGTTAATTACTGGCATATGGAGAAGCTCGGCCCCGGTATACGTCGTCCATACCAGGTTCTATCGCGTGCTTTCGGTCTTGAGACCCCTGTTGATGAAGGTTTGTTTATTCCAGATGAGATTGAGGATGATCCAATTCTGCATAATTTCATCCCCTGGAAGAAAAAAAATGTTCTCATAGCCCCGACGTCTGATTCCCCACGAAAAATAATGAAAAGTTCTCTTTGGGAACCTATCGTACAACATCTTCAGTCTGATGGCATGTTTATTATACAGGTGGGAAGACTCAATGACCCTTTGATAAGGAATGCATATTCAGTGCGAGGACTGACAACCCCTCAGGAGCTAGTTGCACTGGTAAGGAAATGTGATCTTGTGATTACGTCAGATAATTTTATACTGCATGCAGCCCATTTAGCAGGTGTAAAAACCGTAGCTTTATGGGGTCCCACTCATCATCTTGTCTATGGGTACCCAGAGCAATTTCATATCCAGCCCTCTAGGCCATGTGGACTGGGCATTGATGAGGAATGCATCGGTCCCAGTCGGAATGATGGGGGTAAATTATATGCAACACCCTGCCCCTTAAAAGAAATTCACTGCATTGATCAAATAACAGAGGAAGAGGTGTACAACGCTGTTCAAAAAGTGCTCTAAATGAGTTAGCTGCTTAGTCTTCGTCCATTCCGGTTATATATTCTTTTTAATAAGGCATTTTAATCTCATGGCAATTCTAGTAGTAGAAGTAACAGAGAATTGCAATTCAAACTGCATTTACTGTAAAAATGCCTCAAAAAACAAGGATGGCATATCGATAACATCAGAAATTTTACAGATATTGTATGAGCGTATTCATGAATATCTCGCTTTACATAATGATGAAATAAATATTTTATGGCATGGGGGTGAGCCTCTCATGCTTGGTCCGGGATTTTTTTGGGAAGTATTTAAAATTCAAAAAAATGTATGTACAAAAACTATGATGGACAGAATCCATCATAGTATACAGACGAATCTTACACTTTTTTCGGAATATTTTGTTCCAGTTTTTAAAAAACTGTGTTTGACTTCTATTGGTACCAGTTTTGACCCAATACGAGGCCTACGTGGGATAGGTGCGGTTATAGATTCGGAAAAATATAGTAGAAAATTTATGCATGGAGTAGAAATCCTGGAAAAATACGGATTTGATTGGGGTATCAATTATGTTGTGACGAAAAAATCACTCTCCAGCGCAGAAAAAATATTTTATTTTCTTACAAATCTTCAACCTCAAGGAATCGTAAACTTCAACCCTGTTCTTTTTAGTGATTACGACGGGAATGACCTTGCAATAACTCCCGATGAATTCGCAGATTTTTTAGGAGACATATTTCGACTTTGGTGGAAAAACCGCTTTCGTTATGAATCTGTGCAGCCATTTTGTGGGATTGTTGAATCAGTGATAAAGAAGAATTTTAATCCTGAAAACATGAAATTCGGTGTATGCGATTTGTCGTATTTTTCAATTGAAGTTCACCCTGACGGAAATACATATCAGAACGGAACTCTATCTTACGAACATTCGATTAGCTTCGGGAATATTGATGAATACCCACTTGAAACCATTTTAAAAGAAAATAAAAATACAATTCGGAGAGAAAAAAAAAGGCAATTACTGGTAAAGGAGTGTATTGACTGTGCACTTTATGTATATTGTCATGGCACACTCGATGAGAAGGAGTATATGGAGTATAAAAGCTATGTAAGAAAAGATGAATGGTGCAGAGCACGTGTCGGTTTCATCGAGAATTATTTTAAACCAATTACCGGGACTGTTACAAATACTAATGATTAATAGTCCCAATAAAGGTGAGTACTCCCAAAGGTGTGTATAAGTGAAAAGTATGAATAAATTAATGATCATTTCGGCGGTTATTTTTTTTGTTTGTTTTCTAATGGACTGTTCATGCAAAACTCCGGATAATGATGTGTTCTATGTCAATATTCAAGTTGATGCAGAGCTGGGTATTACACAGGAGAACAGCTTGCCAGTATGACGTACGAAGAGCAAAAAGACCTGCTGATGAGGGTTAAAGATGCTGTAGATGGTTGCTAATCCTGTAGAAGGACATAGTTTCTATGCCGTTCCGATTACTACACTTGAGGTTAATAATAAAAAAGTATATCTATGCGATATTGCCTGTGCGCTTAAAGAAGATTTGAAGTTAACATCCGATGAATGGTACGAGGTATTGAAAAAGGCGATTGATCAAAAAAGCGGGGAGGCGTCACCGCTGATAATTATAGTCCATGGGTGGTATACGGGTAATAATGAAGTTTACAATTATTGGCAGCCTTTTGTTGATTTTCTTGATTTACTTGAGGGAAGGGCTACATTTGTAACGACAAAAGAACTTGTGGATTTAAACAATAATTGAGGTGAGAGGTTATTGCTTGGGAATCCCAGGAATATGTATACATCAATTAAAACCTAATTTTCATTTCTTTATACTGGACTTTTCAGCATTGTGATCATTTTTATAATTATTTTCTTGACTTGTAATTTTTTTTCTGCTAAAATACTATTAATATTATTAAGTTAGTATTATTATTAAATAAAATGATTCGACCGATGATATCGGAAGTGTATCATTTAACGCCTGTTCGTTATGGAAGAGATACTGGAGGCATTATTCGGACGGGAGGTGCCCGAATAACCTTGAAGTCGAGGAAAGCAAAACAGTGAAAATAACCGCAAAGGGAGTGTACGCACTGAATGCACTGCTCGATCTTTCCTACAGGTATACAAGCGGTGAGGTCGTTCCGCTGTCGGATATCGCCGGACGCAGGCAGATGCCTCTTAAATTTCTTGAACAGATAATGCTCGTGCTAAAAAAGGCGGGGTTCGTAAAAAGCAGGAGAGGGATTGGTGGCGGTTTCATACTGAAAAGACCCCCTGATTCCATCACAGTTGGACAGGTTATAACACTTATCGATGGTGAGTTTGATATTTTTCCTCAGGAGAAGAGGGTGGAGTGGAATCATCCCCTGGGTAAATACGAGGAAATTTCGATACAGGAGATACGCAGGCAGATAGTGGATGCGATCGACGGCGTCGTTAATTCTGTAACGCTTGCCGATCTCATACACAGGGCCGAGGAACTGCGTGCAGAAAATACCGGATATATGTATCAGATCTAATATGTTTTTTTAATGAAAAGTAAAAACTGCAGCCGAAGTACTATGATCCCGAATTTTTATGCCTGTTTTTAATGCGAGAATTAAATATCATTATCATCGGAGGTGACTATTAATGAATAAAAGGGAATATGCATTCGAAACCAGGACGCTCCATGCAGGGCAGAAACCTGATTCCGATACCCTGTCACGAAGCGTTCCGTTGTACCGTACAAGCTCCTATGTATTCAGAGACACAAAACATGCAGCGGATCTTTTCGCGCTTAAAGAAATGGGAAACATCTATACCCGCATTATGAATCCGACACAGGATGTTCTGGAAAAGCGCATGGCATCCCTTGAAGGGGGAGCTGCTGCGCTTGCACTCGCGTCCGGCACTTCGGCAATTTTCTATTCGGTAATAAATATTCTTTCGAGTGGAGATGAAATTGTCTCTGCAAATAATCTTTACGGCGGAACCTACACCATGTTCAAAAACATTCTTCCGCAATTCGGCATACGTACAACTTTTGTTGATCCTTCTTCCGCAGCAAATTTTGAAAATGCTGTTTCTGAGCGGACAAGAGCCCTCTATATAGAAACAATAGGAAATCCCGTTCTGCAGGTTACGGATATCGAGGAGATCGCGGAAGTTGCACAAAAACACCATCTCCCGCTCATTGTCGATTCCACCTTTACCACTCCTTACCTGCTCAGGCCGATAGAGTACGGTGCTGATATCGTATGCCATTCGATGACCAAGTGGCTCGGGGGTCATGGCACGGCAATCGGCGGTGTTGTAGTCGATGCAGGAAAGTTCGACTGGAGTGATAGCCGTTTCAAGCTTTTCAACGAGGCAGACGGAAGTTATCACGGGATACGATGGGCGACTGGCCTGGGTGATATGAACAGTGTGGCGTTTATAATGAGAATGCGGCTTGTTCCGCTCCGCAATTTGGGTGCCTGTATATCTCCGGACAATGCGTGGCTTTTTCTTCAGGGCATAGAGACCCTGCACCTACGGATGGAGCGACATAGTAAAAATGCTGAAATGGTTGCCAGGTATCTGAAAGATCATAAAAAGGTGAGCTGGGTCAGGTACCCGGGGCTGTCCGACGATCCTTCCTATACCGTTGCATCGAAGTATTTAAAAAAGGGATTCGGCGGAATGGTAGTATTCGGCGTTCAGGGAGGGCGGAATGCAGGTGAGAAGTTCATCAACAGTCTTGAGCTTGTATCACACCTGGCGAATGTGGGAGATGCTAAAAGCCTTGCCCTGCACCCCGCAAGCACTTCGCACTCGCAGCTCAGCGAGGAACAGCAGGTGGAGAGCGGATTGACCCCCGACCTCGTTCGTCTTTCCATAGGCATCGAGAATGTAGATGATATTATCGATGATATCGATCAGGCGCTTTCAAAGATTTAATGTGATGTATAAATACAAACATACAGGAGAAATTATATGGCAAGGATATATACAGACAACTCACTATCGATCGGGAGAACACCGCTTATTAAATTGAACAGAATCACAGACGGCAGCAGTGCTGATATACTTGTGAAGATCGAAGGGAGAAATCCGGCGTATTCAGTAAAGTGCCGTATCGGCGCCTCCATGGTCTGGGATGCTGAAAAGCGCGGTGTGCTGACGCCCGGTAAGGAAATTGTTGAAGCCACGAGCGGTAATACGGGTATTGCACTTGCATATGTGGCAGCAGCGCGGGGATATCCGCTGACACTCACAATGCCGGATACCATGAGTATCGAACGGCGGAAGATTCTGAAAGTTTTTGGCGCGAATCTTATCCTCACTGATGGATCTCTGGGTATGAAAGGCGCTGTCGATGCTGCCAAGGACCTTTATAACAGTAACAGGGAAAAATATGTTTTGATGGAACAGTTTACAAATCCTGCTAATCCGGCGGTTCATGAATCGACAACCGGACCGGAGATATGGGAAGATACAGACGGCCGAGTCGATGTAATTGTGTCTGGCGTCGGAACTGGAGGAACCATTACCGGCATATCGCGTTTTATGAAAAAGAAGAAGGGAAAAAAAATTATGTCGGTAGCGGTAGAACCGGTACACAGCCCGGTCATAAGTCAGAAGCTGTCAGGCAAAAAGCTCGAGCCCGGTCCACATAAAATTCAGGGAATCGGCGCCGGATTCATCCCGCAGAATCTCGACCTGGCAGTAGTGGACAGAGTAGAGCAGGTTGGTAACGACGAAGCTCTCGAATATGCACGCCGGCTTGCAAGGGAAGAGGGAATTCTATCAGGAATTTCATCCGGAGCCGCTGCTGCTGTGGCTGTGCGTCTTGGAATGATCGAGGAGTTTGCCGGTAAAACTATCGTGGCCATTCTCCCAGATTCCGGGGAACGCTATCTTTCCAGTGTTCTCTTTGAAGGTCTGTTCGATATCAAAACGGGACTCTGATCACAGGTACTTCTTTTTCGCAAGCGCCTTGCCGGTCGGAGTGAGAAAAAGTTTTTCAATATGCTGCTCGAGCTTTTTGCGCTCCATCTTTTGTGCCTTTTCTTCCAGGTTTACAAGACAGTCGGCATCGTACAGGATTCGAAAATTTTTCGTATCGATGACACCGGGTGTGTGATGGTGGGCGATAATCTCGCATATTTCATCAATATCTTCCATCCGCAGCCCGAGGCGCAGGAGCATCTTTCGAGCCACTTCTGGCCCTTCTTTTTCCTGGAGTTTGCCCTCCGATGAACCGTACTTTTCCTCCGCCACTTTTATACCGGCATCATGCAGAATACTCGTCGGCATGAGGATGTGCCAGTCGCCACCTTCTTTTTTCAGAATCTCTTCTGCATACCCCATAACCTTCTTTGCATGATCGATACGCTTTCTGTCATCACCGAAAAAAATCTCCATATCATGAAGCAGCTTCGCCTTGATAGTTTGTGTCCTGTTCTGCATAAAATTATCATACGCCTTTTCGCCCACGCAGTTTCTTGCAAGTTTGCACCATTCGAGACAGCTCTGGTCCTGATAGCGCATAACAACGGTTTTGCATCGCGGGCAGACTCCCTTCAATTCGTCGGTCCATATTTCAACTTCCGCACCGCAGTTCGGACAGTCGAACATCTCGGGTTTCGGGTGACGTAACAATTTCGAACCTGGACATACGGTGTGCATTGCAGACACTCCTGTGATAATTTTAGTGATGAAAAAAGTGTTTCACTGTTACTGGCATCGACAATAGAAGTTTTAAACCAATGATGAAATGCCGATGCAGGGTTATATATGCATAATACAAAACTAATAATATTAATATTATATCATTTTTTTCAGATTTGTAAAGAAAAATATTAGTTCGATAGTTGATTAAGTCAGGTTTTGTGATACTATAGGTACGTAAACCTGTCAATCAAGATACGGCACAAATTATCAACCAGATAGTGATTTTTACCTAGAAATCCGTACGTAGCAGCACCTATCGGGAGTACACCTATGCCGGGCTATATCGGAAACCTGGAAAAAATAGTCAACCCCATCTCGGAGCTTGTGATCAGCAACATGAAGTTCTTTCTTTTAAAAAACGAAAATCCCAAAAAGAACGCCATAATAGCAACCATGCTTTCATTGCCCGAACTGAAACAGTCGATCAACGAGTTTCGCATCTACAAGAACTGGGATGCAGATGTCTTTATAGAGTGGACCAACAAGATAAAGGATATAAAGGTTTATAAAATTACCGTCAATGTCGTCCAGATTGAAGATTATTGATAATTCTCTTCTCATTTCGTCCCATTTAAAAGTGGCGTATGTACCTGACGGCATGTATCCCTGACGGCATGTATCCCTGGCGGGATATGTCCCTGGCGGGATATGTCCCTGGCGGGATATGTCCCTGGCGGGATATGCCACTTCGCGGCGGATTACGTCCCCTTGGGACCGAGTTTCGTAGATAGCTTATTTATAGCCACTGAGAAGACGTATACGTTTTTTAAAGTAAAGCCGTGAAACAACATCGTGAAATCCGATTTTTTCAAACACTGTTTTAAAATCGCGCGTAATAAAATCGCGTGCCGGTGCGCATTCAATATATTTGAAAAAGGCTTTCATGCCGGGGCCCTGCTCCTTGAGGTTCATCTCATTCCAGTCAAAGATAAAGAGCCTTCCACCAGTATGCAGGGCATTGTAGGCGTTTATGAGAATTTTTTCCCTTTCCTCCTGTTTAAATCCATGGATAACGAATGATATGAACACCTTGTCAAACTCATCGTGAAAGGGAAGCGGTGATTCTATTCGCATATCTTCGAGCCTGACATTTTTAAGCCCTCTGCATTTTTTTTCAAACTGTTTTTTCATCTCCTGACTTATTTCGAGAGCGGTAATGTTTCCCCCGTTCAGATAGTTGCGCATGAGCAGTGCATTCCTGCCCGTGCCTGCGCCGAGGTCGAGTATTTTGTCCTGCGCTTCGATATGTATGTCTGAAATGATCCTTTTTATGAGGCCGGCGTACAACCCCACTGTACCGATGTTTATAAAAAAATCGTAAAAGCGTGCTTCGAGACCCCTTATTTCGATATCCGGTGTGTCTTCGTTACCCATATACAGACATCTCCTCTCAGGTTCATGGGTGCCGGCACAGCAGTTTTACTCTCTGCTCCAGCTTTTTAGTAAAAGTTTCACTGTCATCACTATAGTGCATCGGTCTGCCGAAGGAAATACAAACTTTTCCTCTTTTCGGGATGAATCTTCCGGGCGGTAAAACAGTATGCATGCCCTGAATGCAGGCCGGTAGTACCAAGGCACCGGTCCTCTCTGCGAGAAGCGAAACACCTCCCCTGAAGCCTCCAATTTTTCCGGTCCGGCTTACCATTCCTTCGGGAAAGAAAAGTATCCAGAAGCCAGCGTCGAGAAGCTCTCCTGAATACTCGAAACTCGGCCTGTACGCGGTGCCCTGTGGAAAAGGGAACGTGTTGAAGAGGAGGGTGACCATCACGTACATTGCACGGTGAAGCATTCGTTTGAATGTCTTTTGATTTGTACCTGTTGTCTCCCGGGCCGCGGAGGCCTCAGCATCATCTGCCGGAGCAGTTCCCAGATGTGAGAAGTAGGCGTAAAACCTGTTCAGGCCCATGGCTGGGGATATAAACCTCCGATACGGCCGGGGCAGAGCGAGAAGAAGTGCGAGCGGGTCCAAGTCTGAAGTATGATTTGCGCATATAATGCAGGGGCCGCTGATTCCCTTCAAATTTTCAAGCCCATGTGCCGTTAATCTGCACGGTATTCTGAATGCAGGCAGAATTATACAGTTCACTAGAAACCGGCGAAGCAGAGAAGCCCATTTTTTTCTTGCCCATCGGGGCATGGCAAGGTGCGTCCGGTATTCAGGTTTTGCGGCAATTGTTTCAAGGTCCCGAAGGGTGGTTTCAGGCCCAATAACTGATTCGTCGAGACTTACCCCGTACTTCCTCTCAATCCTGCACACAACCTCGACCAGATCGAGTGAGTCGAGGCCGAGGTCCTGAACGAGTCGCGTGTTCCTATCTATTCTTCCAGGGACAATTCCTTCCAGTAATTCTTCACGCTCCTTTGCCGGAGCAATCTGCTCATGTGAAAGCACCGTACTTTTTACAAGGTTTTTCTGCACCTTTAGTGTGGAAGTTCGGGGGAAATCGGCTTTTTTCCACAGGGAAAAACTTTTAATCCGTTGAAAGGGCTGGAGTTTCCCGTTAGCCTCCCGGATAACGGTTTGCGGATTCGTACCTGATTCTGTGAGAAGAACGGTGTGTATGATCTCTCCTTCCGGCCCGGGCTTTCCTATAACAACCGCCTCCCGAACGCCAGGGATTGCATTTAATACATGTTCAATGTCCTCTGGGTACACGTTTTGTCCATTCGATGTGACAATGACATCCTTTTTTCTTCCCTTGATATAGAGCTGGCCATTTTCGTCGATATCACCGATATCGCCCGTTTTCAGCCACCCATTTTTCAGAACCGATGCCGTTTCAGCGGGATTATTGAAGTATCCAGTCATTACATTCTGCCCGCGAACAAGGATTTCCCCATCGGGGCTGATTTTTACCTCTCTCCCCGGAAAGAGCTCGCCGACCGATTTCCTGTTATGTCTGAAGGGATTGAACATGGAAACGATCGGCGCAGTTTCAGTCAGGCCGTACCCCTGGAATATCGCGTACACAATCCTTCTCCAGAACTCGTGGGTTTCAGGATCGAGCGGAGCACCGCCCACGATAAAGGCCCAGAAGTGAAGCCCAAGCATCCGGTGAATATCGAGGAAAACCGGCACCCGAAGAGGATAGAACAGGTTCTGCCGTTGCTCCCATTTTCGTTCGAATGCCTTGATTTTCCCCATTGCGGTGAGCTCAGATTTCACATAATCCATCATCATCTTCATAATACGTGGAACGGTGATAAGAGCAAGAATCCTGTCTCTTTTGATTTTTCGTATAAGTGCGGCAGGCGATGTATCATCGGGAAAGTATACGCTGCTACCCAGTATGAGCGGTAGGAATATTCCAGTCACCTGCCCGAACATGTGGCTGAAGGGAACAGTGCATAAAAGCCGCAGAGGAGTAAAAATTTTTACAAACTGTTTCTTATTCTGTAAACCGTTTTCGATTGGTTCGAGGTTTGAGAGGATGTTTTCGTGGGTGAGCATAACCCCCTTCGGGCTCGAAGTTGTGCCTGAGGTAAACACGATTGCTGCAAGGTCCGTCCTCTTGACCTTCTCCGGTTCCTGGTCTTGTTCGGCTTGAAGGCCATGAATCGTCTGAAGATTTATAATGCTGAAAGTTTTTATAGTGCTGCGAGTATCGATCGTGTTGTCTTTATACGTCCTTTGAGGCGATTGCTGATCCGGACCTGGGCCTTTTTGTTTTTGGGTATTTGGTACACTGTCAGAGTGCCTGCCGTTTCGTGGGAGGGCCGAAGCCCTTTCGGTATATGCATCAAGAGACTGCCCGCTGTTGGTTGGCCAATTGAGATCTGTCAGCACAAGTACAGGTTCGGTTTTTGCAATAACACGTTCAATAAACTCCGGTGAAGAATTGTGGTCAAGCGGTACAACAACCGCACCCCGGAAAATTGCTGCAAAATAGGCTGCAACCCATTCAGGCGACTGCTCACCCAGAATGACGACGACCTCGCCCCTGTGTATTCCCCTTCGCTTCATTTCAGCGCTGAGTCCGAATATACATCTTCTCATTTCACCGTATGTGAATGCCTGCTCCCTGTAACCCCGCATACCTACAACGTAGGTCCGATCCTTCCATGTTTCCATTATATCCACGTATTCACCGAGATTTTGATGGATTATTCTGGTGAGTGATCTGGAGGCTTTCATACGTCTGTTACCGGTTTGCTCTCCGTTTATTTTACATAGCTGTTTTCAGAGAAAAGTCCGCAGTACCTCGCTCTCTTTAGTGCGAATTGTATACTTATGGACTGTACGGGGTACGAGCAGGGTTTCGCCCGTGTGAAAACCGAACTCACCGCCCTTCCAGAGTATACTGCCGGTACCGCTGACGATATTGAGTGTATGAAAATGTTCATTATGAAATTCCGTGTCAAAATCCTGTGTGTAGTTCAGCAGGTCTATATTAAAGAATTTGCTGCGGACAAAGGTGTGAACAGAATTCTTTTCGGATTTATCATACGGTATCGCGAGCTGTTTCATATACATATCATACTCGGATTCTGGAAGGTAGTTGATGACATCGAGCGCCTTTTCTATGTGGAGGGAGCGGGGCTTTCCATCTGAGTCCATTCTTCCCCAATCGTACAGCCGGTAGGTGGTGTCTGAGTTCTCCTGTATTTCACATACCATGATTCCCTCTAACAATGCATGCACGGTACCGGATCTTATAAAGATGAAATCACCCGTTGAGACGGGATGCCTGGTTAAACCTTCCTCTATTCGGCCGCTTTCGATGTGCGCTCTGAACCTCTCCCTCGTCATACCCTTTTTGACGCCGAGTATCAGCTCAGCGCCGCGAGGTGCATCCATTACGTACCAGCACTCGTTCTTTCCGAGCTCGGTCGGACTTTCATGTGTGCGGGTATACTCGTCATCCGGATGTACCTGTACTGAAAGCTTTTGGTTCGCATCTATATATTTTATGAGGATCGGAAATCTGCCGTTTTCCGTTTCAGGGCAGATATCGGTTTTGTACGTTTCAATAAGCTCGCGGAGAGTCCGCCCTTTGAGTGTGCCGTTTGCAACCACACTTACATCCTCATCGTGGTCTGAAATTTCCCACGATTCGGCGACGATTTCTCCCGGCACTATCTTCTTTCCTATCTTTTCGAGGTTCCTCCCACCCCATATATAATTTTTGTAGATCGGTTCGAATTTCAGCGGATACAGGTCGTGTGCCGGCATTTTTCCCTCTTTAGATTGAATAATACTTTATTCCATTTTTTATCTGTTCCTCAAACTCTATTATGAACCTGCATTTATCTTCTTTTATTTTTCTGTGAAATTCTCAATCAGTAATCTCATATCATTAACAAATATTTTTGCTGTTTTAAGCCAGTCTTTTATCTGCCCTTTTCCGAATTTTACAAGTTCAATATAATCTCCTCTTGGCGTGCCTCAAATAGCTCATCATAAAATTCACCATATTTACGGTTGATTAGATCTGGTTTAACGATATGCATATGAAAAGCAGACCTAACTCCAGAATGCTTTTTGAACTTGAATCTATTTTGGAGCAGCCATGCACTGACTATATAAAAACAGGAATAATAATAAATACGATTTACTGAAAATGAGAGACGCCCTGCTTTTAACTCATCCTCAGCAGATTTTAGAGACTCAGTAGCTTTTCCAATCCAATAATTTACAATTTTCTTTAATCCTTCTGTGTTATTCATAAAGTTATTCCTTCTTCTTCGATGGAAACATGGATTGGAAGAAATGAAAATATGGGGCTTTCCCACTCCTTCTCAGAAATTATTAATCCGCTTATATTTATTTCAAATGCTAAGTTTATATTAAAAATTTTATGAATTATTCTCCTTCGTATCTCTTCTGTAACTTCACAGGGAAGTACTATTAATAGGTCAATATCAGATTCAACATCTGCCTTACCTTTTACTTTTGATCCGAAGAGCTTAAATTGTATTTCTGGCCATAACCTCTTTAAATCTATAATCAGCTTGATAAGGGCATCCTTTTCGGATTTTCTAAGGTTAAGTCCTTGAGGAAGGATTATTTCCTCCATATTTTGTTTCCCTGTCCACCGTATTTAAATTTTTATAATCGGTTAGTATTCTAAACGTATTTTCCCCCCTCTTTCTCATTGTTAAATTTAATCATTCTGTTATTATAGAACAGTATATTACGCTTATCCATTTTTTTATACAGCTTGCATATGCTGTAGGGTCTGTTGCCAGATACAATTCGTTATATTTTGGCTACCTGAAATTATTTTATACGTACCGGGGTATTACTTCAATATATTTGCCAATATTCTTCTGGTTGGAGGTTGATGAATGGCGGAAGACAATAAGAGGATTCTGGCCGTTGGGGCTCATCCTGATGATGTGGAATTCATGTGCTCGGGTACGCTTAAACTTCTCGGGGGAAAAGGCTACGAGATCAGTATCGGGGTGTTGTCGAACGGAGATTGCGGTTCAATGGTAGAGAACCAGGAAAGCATTACGAAAACGAGGAGAAAAGAAGCGGAGGATGCTTCAGCACTGCTTGGTGCTTCGTTTCATCCGCTCGGGGAGCGTGACCTTCGTATTGAGCTTAACGACCGAACAAAGATGAAGGTAACTGAGCTCGTGCGAACGATTGATCCGCTCATCGTATTCACCCATCCCCACAAGGATTACATGATCGACCACGAGGTAACGAGCCGCCTGGTGAGGACCGCCTGTTTTGCTGCCTCTATTCCGAATTATCAGACATATTCTGTGATGCCGTGCAAGAGAACATCCCACATACCCTACCTGTTCTACTGGTCACCCCTCGAGGGTATGGACATATACGGTGATTTCGTGCCACAGAAGATACATATCGATGTATCAGGGCAGATTCAGTTCAAGGCGGATATGCTCGCATGCCACCGGAGCCAGCGGGACTGGCTTATGAAACAGCACGGCATGGATAAATATATCGAGACAATGAAAAACACAGCCAGCCGTTACGGCAGGCACTGCAGCTTCAAGTACGCAGAAGGCTTTATACAGCACAGGGGCAATGCATATCCCCAGGACAACATCCTGAAAGAAATACTGGGAGATCTCGTTGAGGAACAGAGCCTGGCTGATGGTGCCGCATAAAAGATTGTTCAGTCGCTCTACAATCGGATCAGTCATGTGTCGCGTTCGGCTGCACGTGACAGATGACGGACAAACACATCTCCACCACCGTTTATCCGCGAACCCCCTAACTGGCCCTATGTGTGATTCAGTGAATTTCTGTTTCTACTGGAGCCTATCATATTCGTTCAATTCCCACCTGTTTTTGTCTATATTCAGGCGGTAGGTATAAAAACATACATCACCGTTTTCCATAAGGTAGAACATGATGAATGTGCTCCGCGAACCTGTGTCTCCCGTGCCCCTCGCATGTCCAACATCGATCTGCCAGACCCCGTTTATCAGAACTGCGCTGTAGTTGTGGGTATGGCCGCATACGTAGGCCTTCACCCCATATGTGGCGAGAGTGCTCCAGAAACGGTCTCGGTTTGCAGTATACTTGTTTAGAGAATCTTCCATGTGTCTGGCACGTCCGCTTTCTTTATCCGGTTGTGGGTACGCGGGTTCATGGCCGAACACAAGGATTACAGGTTTCGTGTTCATGCTGAGGTCATCAACGAGCCAGCTATAGAGGGGGTCGGTGATATCGCCGTCCGTGCCGGTATCGCTCGAACCGTCGAAATATTCGTTCAACACAATGAAATGTGCGTCACCGTAGTCGAAGCTGTAGGTCGTTTCAATGCTTCCTGGAGGGCCGCTGTTTACAACCTTCGGGAGGCTGTTTCCGCCCTGGTTGAATTCCCTGAGCCAGTTCATGTCGGCGGTTGTTTCGGCCTCATGATTTCCCGTTACCGGGTACCAGAGATAGTTTTTCCCGATATAATTTCGGATTGTTTCCAGAGTCTTTTTCGGAGGATCGATATCGCCCGGAGATACCATAAAGCTCCCGGGGCCTCCGAACTCAAGCTGTTCACAGGTGTTTCTGAAATAGTCTAATTTGTTTCCCGTGTAGTCCCGCATGTCTGCTGCGGCAGAAAAGACGAGCTGGATTTTCCCATCGGGCAGGGCAAAGTCGATATAGGTGTACTCCGTCGCATTGCATGCGGCAAGTAAAAACAGAATAAGTGCTATTAGTACTGTTGATTTAAGTATCAATTTTTTTTTCACTGCTATGTATCTCTGTATGAATGTTATTTTCGTCGTTTCAAAAATCGTAAACCGGCAATATCCGATTTCGCAGTCTAGGGTTTTACATTGTTAATTTAAATCATTCTGGGTATGATGGATAGAACAAATTTATCCTTTTTTTATGCAAATATGCAAAGAGGATACAATATCGTCGACAAAGATAAGCTGCAGTACTTTGTTAAACTACTTGCCCTGATAGGAAACTATATAATCACTGCAGAAAATAAACTATTTCTGCAAAAAAAAGATCATAAAGAAAAACAGGGAACTTTACAAAAAGGAAAATGAGAAGGTAAAACCTGAGAGAGCACTCAAAGGCCTGAGCATATCGGTGCTGGAATTCGAAAAGAAGACAACTACTTCAACCGTACCTTTAAAAGAATTGAAGGTATCCCGCCGGCAGAGTACAGGAAAAATTTCGCAAAGTAACTGTATCCTCTTATTCTCATGGTTTTCGTCAACAGTAGCCAAAATTATGCAGAAAAGTTTTTTATTTTAAATTTAGAAGAAAAAGAGTTGACAGGATTCTTTTGGGTGGTAGAATAGCCTTTAAAGCGCTTTAAATCGTATTGCAGGGTGTGAATACCTCTTATGCCAATAGTTACAGAAGCACCGAATTTTATAATATGCTAACAGAGCTCTAAATCAGGGCTTTATAACTCTAATCAATGAAGGAGGTAGTAATTATGACGAAGAAAAAATGGTTTTTATTTTTGGCGGTGCTGTTTGTTTTTCTCTTGATAGCAGCACCCTTTCTTACCGCCGGAGGTAAAAAAGAGGGGTCAGCATCTAAATCTGCTAAAGAGAAACAGGTGGAAGTTACCGTTTGGTGTATGGCGTTTGATCCGCATGTTAATGGGTTTAACAACGTAATCGATGCTTTCCAAAAGACTCACCCGAATATTAAGGTTGTTCTTGAGCCACAGCCAGGTCAAGCCGAAATGGTGTCTAAGATGCGTTCTGCTTTAAGTGCGGGTAAGGGTGCGCAAGCATTTACGACACCGGGAACAACTATAACGGAGTGGGTTGTACCGGGTAATTTACAGCCTGTTTCGCCTGAAGTCGTTACAACAGAACAGGTTAAGAGGGATTTCCTCCCTGAAAATTACATCCAGTGCCATATTGATGAGCAAATTTGGGGTATTGGAATCCCCGACCCTCCGGGTGATGCGGGAATTATAGTGAACGTTGATCAACTGAAAGAAGCAGGTCTTCCGGTTTTGACAAAGTTTGACAGCATCGACCAGCTTATGAGTTATGCCACAAAGCTTGCAAAATATGACGGAGGCAAACTGGTGCGTGGCGGTCTTTCCTTTCAGGAATCAAACGACCCGAATTTCTTTTACAGTTATTTAGTCAATAATGGAGGAAAGTTCTGGGATAACGATGCACAGAAGTTCACGCTTCAAACCCCTGAGGCTCGAGAAGTACTTCAGTTTTTCTATGATCTGTTTTATAAGTATAAGGTTGACAGTGTCGAGCTTCCTGATACGTTGAGTGCTTTAAGTCAGAATTTGACTTCTATGGGGTTTATGTGGCCGGAGTTTCTTCCTTTTGCTGAAAGCCTGTACCCTGATCTTCATTTTGCGTTTATTATGAAACCTCCTGTTTCTGGAGACAAGCCACCTGTATTCAGTCATACAGATACTTGGAACGTGGTTGTACCAAAATATGTATCAGGTGCTGAACGAGATGCCATCTTTGAATTTCTCAGATTTCTCATCTCAAAGGATGGTCAGCTCCTTTTCCTTGATGCAAATCCTGGCCTTTCACCGTTGAAGAGCCTTGTATTTAATGATCCGTACTATAAGACAGGAAAGGGGAAATACCTCGCGCCGGTTATCGCAGCAATGAGGGCAGGGCAGTACAGGTTTTGGGGTCCCTTCATCGATGCTGATGTGATGCTGTATGACATTCTATGGCCGAATATGGATGCTCTTTTCCACAAGCAAATGACTGTGGCTGAGTGCCTTGCAAAAATGGAAAAAGAACTTAACGAGCAGAATGCTCGTACACGGGCCAAATATCCTGATGCGCCGAAGACAATCATCTATTATGATAGTCTACCGCCGGGATTTGGGCTCTAAGATTGTATTGATATCCCGGGGATACTATTTATCCATTTTATGAATATGTGGTAAGTTATCATCCCCGGGGTATTCTTTTCTTCAAAATGGAATGAAGGCTTATGGCTTCAAAATCTTTTATTAAAAGAAAATATCTGTTCCCGATCGCGGTTCTTGGACCCATTTTCGTCTGGTATATCCTGTTTATGTACTATCCACTTGGGTATTCTTTGTGGTCTTCTTTGCACCTCTGGGTGGTTGAAAATCCTTTAAAAAGCACTTTCATCGGTTTAAAAAATTATATAGACCTGTTTACAATTGACCCCCGGTTTAAGAAAGCACTGATAAATACACTTATATACGTACTCACCAAGTCTATTGTGGTTATACCTGTCGGGCTGCTGATCGCTTCATGTCTGGAGTATATAAAGCGGGGACAGCGTTTTTATATTTTTGCCGTTTTTCTTCCAGCATTATGCTCTGCAACTGCAGTGGGAATTCTTTTTACATATCTTTATCAACCCCGCTTTGGATTATTTAATGTTTTACTAAAACGGGTTGGCCTTGAGACACAGCCATTCTTAAGCAGCCCGAAGCAGGCACTCTACTGTGTTATTGCAACAGATAGCTGGCAGTATATAGGTTTTACCACCCTGATTTTTTTTGCAGGTATAATGAATATGCCAGCCATGTTTATAGAAGCGGCAAGGGTTGATGGAGCTGGCCCTTTACGGATATTTTTCTTTATAAAACTACCTCTCCTCGGACATACAATTATTTTTCTTACGGTATACACAATCATCAATGCATTTCAGTTTTTTGATTTTATTTTTATTATGACATCAACAGGAGGAGGAACGGGTGGTGCCGCAGGAGGGCCTGGCTATTCAAGTTATGTATTAAGTTTATTGGTGTATAACGAGGGAATGCTTCGTATGCAGATAGACAAAGCAACAGCCGTTGCAACCATAATGCTTTTAATTGTTATGTGTCTTACGCTGCTTCAATTTAAGATACTGCGGCCGAAATGGGAGTATTAGTATGTCTTTGTCAAAGAAACAAATGAGAGGGTTACAAAAACAGGTAGTGACCCATTTAATTTTAGTTATACTCAGCTTGGTATTTGTAGTACCCTTTATCTGGATGTTTTTATCATCCTTTAAGCCTGCCCTTGAAATCATCAGGATACCGCCTACGTTTTTTCCTGAAAAATTTACATTCATGAACTATAAAACTATATTTGAACGCCTCCATTTCTGGCGCTATTTTTTAAACAGTATTATTGTTTCTATGTCCATCACAATAATTGCGATGTTTACAAGCAGTCTTGCAGGGTTTGTATTTACCAAGTTCGATTTCCCTGGAAGAGAACTGATATTTATTATTTTCCTCACAGGATTAATGATTCCTTTCGCTGTCCTTGTTTTGCCAATGTATCTTTTTGTTTCAAAGATTGGATTGCAGGATAGTTATCTCGGTCTTATTCTCCCATTATGCATCAGCCCTTTTGGAATATTTCTTGTGCGCCAGTTTATGGAAGGGATACCTATGGAAATGGTTGAAGCAGCTCGGATCGACGGTGCATCCAATATGTGGATTTATTTTCGTATAATGGTGCCGCTGTCTTCTGCCGGTATAGGGGGTGTCGGAGTTTTTACTTTTCTATGGACATGGAACCAGTTATGGTGGCCGCTTATGATTATCTCAAAATCAGATATGCGTACTCTTCCTCTCGCAATTGCGGCACTTACATTCCAGCATGCGAAAAGGTATGACATGATTGTTACAGGCGCCTCAATCGCTGTAATCCCCGTAATGATAGTATTCGCCTTTGCCCAAAGACGTTTAATACGCGGTGTTACATTGACCGGTATGAAGGTCTGACAAATATTGTTTTGTGATGAATGGAAATGTGATTTGTCAATTTAAAAGAGGCGAAAGTCCACCTGGGGAAAGTCCCTGGCAGGACCGAGTATCAAAAATTAACTTGTTCGAAGTTACTTAAAAGTCGAAAGGAGTATTGGTTATGAAAAAAAGAAAGCGATTCGTATTTTTTATATCTTTAATTTTCGTTTTTATTTGTCCGGTAATAGTTTTTTCACAGACTGCCGAGGTGGTAGGAACAATAGAGAACAAATCAATCAAAATGGACGGTGTTACATGGGATGGAGAGAATATCTGGGTTGTAACGTACCAAAGCAGCCCTATTGAGTGGAGAATAGCAAAGTTGGATAATAATGGTGAAGTTCTTTTTTCGTTTAAAGTACCAGTTGACAGTCTGGACAATATTCACAATTTCGGTATGACAAATATTACCTCGGATGGTAAAACAATTTGGGCAAATCATTGGAATGAAGGCCTTATCTATCGTTTCACGAAAAAGGGGAAAGTGGTTAATAAATTCGGAATCCCTTCCGTTAACCAGCTTATTCCCGTCGGTATTACATGGGATGGCACCTATCTCTGGGTGTTCCACTGGAGCAACAGGAATATCTATAAATTGGATCGAAAGGGAAAAGAGCTTAGTCAAATATCCTTGAGGAAAATTTCGCCACCTCCAGATATGGGCCTTGCGTGGGATGGCACGTATTTTTGGGTTGGAAGTAAAGGCGCGAACCGCGTAATACGAATTACTCCTGATGGACAACAAAAAGGTTTTATACGCGGACCAAAAAAAGGGGGCGGAATACGTGACCTTGATTGGGACGGAGAACATCTTTTACTTCTTTATCAGCAGGATAGTAAAATTTATAAATTGAAAATTCATGATTAATCGTGTCAATGCTGATTTTATTGAAATATTCCGTTTGAATCTCCTTGATAATTCAAGGGATTGAGATTTTCTAAAGGAATAACATGGTAAAGTTAAAGGATGTAGCACATTACGTAGATGTATCAGAAGCAACGGTATCTCTCGTTATGAATAACAAGGCGGGGGTGAATAAAAAAACGAGGGAAAAGGTCCTCCATGCAGCCAAAGAGCTAGGGTATTACCCGAATAATATAGCCAGGGGTCTGGCTATGAAAAAAACAAATACAATTGGTCTAGTAATTACGGATATTGAAAATCCATTTTTTGGAAGTATCACCCGACTGATTGATGAGAATGCCCTCGCTGAAGGATATAATCTGATTCTATCTGTGTCTAACGATGATTTATCACTTGAAGATAAAATAATATATGACTTTATTGGAAAGAGGGTTGATGGGGTTATAATAGTACCAACTCTGACTCCAAGGTCTGATCTATCGTATTTTGAGCAGCTCCATATACATGGTATACCATATGTATTTGCAACTACATATTATCCAGGCATACAGGGAAGCTGTGTGATGACTGATTTGGAAGATGGCTCTTTTCAGCTGACGAAGTATCTGATTGAGCTCGGACATAGAAAGATACTCTTTTTAGTCAGCAGCAATAGTGATATCGCTGTGTCTAAATTGAGGATTGATGGATACCTTAGTGCATTTAAAGAGACAGGTCTTAAGGTAAGTCAAAACTGGATTAAGAATTGTACCCATCCTGATTTCAATTGTGGGTATGAAACGACCATTAAAATGGTCAGTCGCCGAAAACCGGATGCAGTCATGGCAATTAACGATATTATGGCTCTGGGTGCAAAGAAGGCTATTAAAGAGCTGGGTTACAGAATTCCTGAAGATATATCTGTTGCCGGGTACGACGATGTCATTTTTTCGTCAATTTCCGAAATACCCTTAACCACTGTTAAACAGGACATAGCCAAAATCTGTTGTGATACTGTAGAGCTGTTAATGAAAAAGATCAGAGGCGATAAGATACAGGGAACAACCCATAAAATTAAAGCTGAGCTTGTTATACGAAAGTCTACCGGAATACGCAGAAAATAGATCATGTACAGGCAATTTTTCAGTAAGTCAGAAGCGATAATTCTAAAAAGACCGGTAGAACTTAATGTTGCTCTTGATTTAAAGCGCTTTAAATATTTTCATGAAAACGATAACGATTTTCCTTTGCCCTAATAATAAATATTTTTTTAATGTGAAAAGATGATAACAATCAGATTGTAAACGGAGGATTTTTAATTGACACACAAGGAACGTATGTTGGCTGTCCTTTACGACAAGGATGTCCCTGATAAACTACCTCATGGAGATGTTACCGTAGACCCGAAAATTGCGCAGGGGGTTTTTAGGGAGACAATTCCCGAAGAGCATGGAAATTTTCTTTTATACTGGATGACGGAATCCTTTTCCGACCGGTTTTTTGAACGCCACTGCAGGCTTCGTGATTTTCTGGGATTCGACTTTGCCCATGTTTTTCCGAGAGAACCTTTTAAGAAAGCAGGCGAAACCGATCATTTCACCGGAATTGCTCTGGGAACTTGATTTTAAATATGAAAAAAAGATAGTCGATGAGGTCCATAAATTGGGTGTACCATGTGTCTTACATGCCTGCGGTAATTAGAATGAAACATTGGATTTGATAGTTGAAACAGGAGTCGATGCCCTTCACGCTATGCAACCTTCAGCACATAACGATATTCGAAAAATTAAAAAAAGGTACGGGAAAAAATTAACCTTAATCGGAAATGTCGACATAAGCAAACTTCTCCCTTTCGGCACTCCATGGGAAGTCGATCAAAACGTTAAAGAGCTCATCAGAGATGTCGGGAAAGATGGTGGCTTTATACTGACGACATGTAATGGTATTATGGAAGACGTGCCCGTGGAGAATACCATCACGATGCATCTCGCGTGCGAGAAATACGGACACTACCCCATAAATATATAGACAATCATAATAGCACTAGATATAGTGTAAAATAAATGTTGAGGAGAATAAAATGTTTATTGATATACACATTGGTTACTCAGAAATCGAAAAGAGGAATGAAAGATGGAATAAAGCCATGGGGTTTGATTTTACCGATAGAATTCCGGTACTCCATTATCTCGGCGCTCGTTATTGGCTTTCTCACATAGGAATGGGAAACGATTTTAAAAAATACTTGAGTGACCCAAAGATCATGCTGGAATCACAGCTTCAAGGGTCAAAATGGATTTTGGAAAATGTGGATTCAGATTACCATAAGATAGTGTGCTATCCTGATTTTATGTGGGCGGAGGATACAGAATCATTCGGTGCGGAGTTTACGTACCCGGAAGAAGATTCTCCATGGGTAGCCAGTCCGCACTTGCTTCAAAAGGACGATGACCTTGAACAATTACGTAAAATTGACTATGTCCACTCTGGAATTCACGGCAAAATGTTTGCCTTTTACGAAAAAATGAAGGAGATTGCCGGTGATTATACATTGAGGTTTGATGACGGAATGACTATTGAAGCCACAGAACTGGTATATATGGGAGGTGGTGGAATAATTGGGCCGATGGTGATCGCCGGAGACCTCCTGAGCGTAGAAACTCTATCATTAAATCTTTTCGATAGACCAGATTACATCAAAGAACTCCTTTCAATCATTGCAGAAAAAAGCATCCAGTGGATTGATGCTGCAAGAAAAATTTCCGGAGGTAAAACTGCTTTTGCAAATGACTTTCATGAGGGATTTGTTTTTGTTGGCGATGATGGGACTGCCCAGCTATCGCCAGCGCATATAGAGGAGTTCGCTTTGGAACCCTTAAAAAGGCTTGCAAACTATATCCATGATCAAGGTCTTAAAGTCATGGCCCATAACTGTGGGAAAGCGGATCATTTACTGAAATACTGGATCGATGATGTTAAAATTGACAGATATATAGGATTCAGCTACCTCACTGATAAGAAAAAGTTACGGGATGTTATGGGCGGAAAAGTTGCTATTATCGGCGGAGTAGATACAACAATTCTTCATGACGGAAACCCCGAAGATGTTCGTGAAGATGTAATAAGGGCTCTTGAAATACTTAAAGATACTCCGGGATTTGTGCTGATGGACGGTCATAACGTTGCACCCGGTTCTCCTGTCGAGAATCTCAATATGGTAACAGCAACTGCAAGAGAATACGGCAGTCTTTAATATATGTAGTATTACACGAGAAAATATGGCCGTTAAAATGTTCATAAAAAACTTCGCTCTGAAACAATGAGGTTTCTTCAGACTTCAAATTGATACTTTTTACATAGATTATTTTATGGAGTGTGGGAGGTGGTGTATGCTTAATAAAGGATTTACCCGCAAGTTCAAACCACTTGAGATATTAACTGATGAGCAAATTGAAGAAATCCATAGAGGAACATTAGATCTTCTTGAGAGGACAGGGATTCGTTTTGAAAGTGATAAGGCATTAAAATTCCTTGCTGACCATGGTTGCAAGGTTGATTTTAAAGACAAGCGGGTTAGGATTCCAAGTGGGTTAGTTGAGGACAGCCTTGCCAAGTGCCCATCAAGCTTTCTCCTCAAATCGAGGGACCCAAAAAATAATTTAAGGATCGGTGGGAACACGGTGTATTTTACTGCATCGGTAGGGATGAGAACAGTAAATATCGACACCTGGGAACAGCGGATACCAACTATGAAAGAAAATGATGAGGCCGTACGGGTTCTGGATGCACTTGACACTGTTCATTTACTCGTTTCTTATTGTCCATACTCCGAGATAGTAGATGTGCCGCCGGTTCTGGCATATCCTGTAAGTACTGCCAGCAGAATGAAGTATTCAACTAAAGTCTCACGGACGAGTCAGGTTATGGATTCTGAGATATGGGATATAAAAATGGCGGGGGTAACCGGGACAGATGTTCTCGGTGATATGGAGGCTTCACCACCTTTAACCTATTATGAAAATACGGTGAACTCTGCTTTCAGATTTGGTAAAACTGATTTTCCAGTATTCATTGCCAGTGGGCCTGTTATGGGAGGTACTGCACCTGCCACCTTTGCAGGATCAACTATTACAAACAATGCTGAAATAATAGCTGGAATAGTACTCATGCAGCTTATCAGCCCCGGTAAAGGTGTAATAGCTTCTCACTTTGTATTTCCGATGAATATGAAAACCGGTCAGCCTGGTTTTGGGAGCGTTGAAATAACGCTGCATGACGCAATGTTCAACCAGATTTTTAGGAAATACGGTATACCAACAGCAAGCTGTAACCCATATGCAAGCAATGCAAAAACAATAGGGTTTCAGAATGGATATGAGAGAATGCTTCTTTCTTTAACAGCAGCCTTATCAGGAGCAAATTTCATTATTCTTCATGGAGGAATCCATGGTGAATTAACATTTCATCCGGTGCAAGCTGTGCTGGATGATGATGTTGCCGGAATAGTGGGGCGGTTCATTGAAGGTGTCAATGTATCGGATGAGACTTTAGCTATAGACCTTATAGAGGAAGTTGGGCCCATTCCAGGTATGTATTTGGATAAGGAACATACGAGAAAATGGTGGAAAGAAGAATTCTTACTTCCAAAAGTCGCAGATAGGTTGCCATATCCTCAATGGATAAAAGAAGGAAGAAAGACCGCTGTTGATAATGCAAAGGCAAGAGTTGAGGAAATAATAGCTACATATAAGCCAATACCTTTATCCAAAGAGCAAAACAAAGCGATAGATGAGATATTGAAGGAAGCGAAAAGTTATTATAGTGAAAAGGGGTTAATGTAATCAATTTCATTTACTGTTATGTATACGCTGGATGTGTCGGGATGAGTGAAAATCGACATTTACGATTGCAACAGCTGCCACCACACCTTTATGAGAATTAAAAGCATCCCGCCGGCAGATTACAGGAAGAATTCCGCCTCCTATCTGACTTTTGACCCTGTACACATCATTCAAGAGAAGAATTCCGATACAATAACAATACCAGGTCAGTTGGAAAGTTAATTGTATAAGGCGTGTGGTAAATACGGTAAACTTATGCAATATTTTAGATTTTTCATAAAATAGTGAAGAAAATTAGTGAAATAGTGAAGTGACAAAGGGACGAAGCTGTGAAACAATATACGACAGGGGAGGCCAGTTATGAATTTCGGTATTATAGGATGCGGCGGGATAGCGGACAGGAGAACAATACCGGGCATGATCGAATCGGATAAGGTGAAGATACTAGCGGTTGAAGATATCAGTGAAGAGCTCGCAAAAAAGGTTTCGCAAAAGTATGGCGTTACTGAATACACAACCAGTGAAGATAAGCTCTTGAAAAACGATAATATTCAGGCGGTTTACATCGGGGCCCCAGTTTTTGCGCACACAGAGCAGATTATAAAAGCTGCGGATGCCGGAAAGCATATCCTCTGTGAGAAACCGCTTGCCCTGTCGACCAGGGAAACGGAAAAAATAATCGAGTATTGCGAAAAAAAGAACGTTGCCCTGCAGGTGGGTTTTATGATGCGGTATCATGGGTATCATACAAAGGCAAAGGAGATGATAGAAAATGGTGAGCTCGGACGGCCGGTGATGGGAAGGGGTCAGCTTACCTGCTGGTATCCGCCCATACCCGGAGTCTGGCGCCAGGACCCGGAAAAGGGAGGCGGAGGAGCGCTCATGGATATGGCGATTCACACGGTCGACATTCTCAGGTACATGTTCGGAGAGGTGGAATCGGTTTCATCTTTCAATGGGACACAGACTCATGGTTACCCTGTTGAAGATTCGGGTGTGATACTGTTGGGATTTAAAAATGGCGCGTACGGAGTATGCGACTCCTTCTTCAACATCCCCGATGAAGCAGCGAAAGGTGTTCTGGAACTCTACGGCACGAAGGGCAGCCTCATGGCTGACGGAACCATTGCACAGGTGGCGGGCGGGAAGATGGTAGCTTTTCTTCAGAAAGAAGATAAGGGGTACGATGCCCAGCAGGAGAGAGAAGGGATCATGCCTGTTGAAGTCAAAGCAGAGCTGAAAAATATGTATCGGGCCGAAGTCGAAGATTTTATAGATGCAGTCGAGAAAAAGCGAAAGCCCATGAACAGCGGCGAAGAGGCGCTGAAGAATTTTGCTATCATTCAAGCTGCATATAAATCACAGCAAACAGGCAATGTCATTAGGTTATGATGTATATATATTGCAATTATATTTTTAAAGTAAGGAAAAGAGAATAATGCGGGAAGTGATCAGTCAGAATGGTACAACCACCTGTTAAAGCTAGAGATATGAAAGATATGTTGCAACTAATGAATACCTCTTGTTATTTCTAAAAATCATTAAATATTGAATGAAGTGGATGAATCCTGTAAAGGAGGAGTATGCTATGTCTGAGCGTCTTGCAATAGAGGGTGGGCCGAAGGTGGTAAAAAATAAACTAACCGGATGGCCTCATTTTGATGACAATGCAATCAATGCCGTTGTTGAGGTACTGAAATCGGGGAGGGTGAACTACTGGACCGGGCCGAAGGGCATGGAATTCGAGAGGAGGTTTGCCGAATGGCAGGGGAGCGGGTATGCAATCAGTGTTGCAACAGGTACTGCCGCCCTGCACACAGCAATTACTTCGCTCGGTTTAGGACCGGGTGATGAGGTGATAGTACCATCCTACACCTTCATTGCGACGAGCTTTTCGGTTGTGCAGGCAGGAGCGATACCGCGGTTTGCGGATGTGAACATAGAAGACCACTGCATCAGTATCGAGTCGGCGGAAAAACTCGTAAACAAACGGACAAGGGCTATTATTCCGGTACATCTCTACGGGAATGTATGCGACATGGATCCGATACTAGAGTTTGCGAAGAAGCATAATCTGTTTGTGATAGAGGACAATGCAGAGGCCTTCGGCGGTGAGTACAGGGGGAAGAAGACCGGCACAATCGGGCATATTGCTGCATGCAGCTTCTGCCAGAACAAGACATTTACAACGGGCGGTGAAGGTGGTATGATAACAACTGATAATGAGGAGCTTGCGTGGACCGCGCGGAGTTTCAGGGACCACGGGTACGATGTAAGACAGCGGCTTAATCTGTTAGAGATGGAGCAGAAGCTTCCGTATATACATAACATGGTGGGGTGGAACTACCGGATGACGGAGATGCAGTCTGCGATTGGGCTTGCCGAGATCGAACGAATCGACACCTGGAATCTGCCGATGAGGAGGCGCAATGCGTATATACTCATTGATCGGCTGAAAAAGCTGCCGCAGATAAAGCATGTACCGATCGATACCCCCGAGCGGAAAAACGGCTGGTATGTACTTGCATTTTCACTTGATATAGAAAGCATGAGATGCGATATAAAGCAGTTCGTAGATGCTGCAGCGGCGGAGGGAGCACCGTGCTGGAAGGTATTCTGGCCGCAGTGTCATACGGAAAAAGCGTTCACCGAGAAGAAGGCATTTGGCATGTCTGGTTTTCCATTTACCTCCCGGGAGTATACTGATCAGGCGAGTGCAGATTACAGCGGTGTAGAGGTGCCGAACGCCCGGTGGCATGAAGCGCATACATTCACCTGCTTTGCCTTTCCGACCTCCACCGAGGAGGATATGGGGCAGATCGCGGATGCAATCGAAAAGGTGATAAAGGCATACTTATAGTGGATGGAGCAGGGAGCAGTTATACACGGATCGAGAGGAGGATCTTCATTTACGGAAATATTAAAAATCTATTTAAAATATTTGAACGATTAAAATCGTTCTTTATTCAAACTAATTTTATTAAGGAGGCACAAGATGTCTAATAAATGGATTCTTGTGCTCATTTTTGTTGTAATTTTTCTTTTCAGCTTGTTTTTGCCGGATGTGGGAAGGGAAAAAATGTAACTAGGTGTTTATTAATGAATGAACTTTATTCAAAAACATTAAGAGAGTTGGGCATATTAGATGAAATTAGAGAGATCTATTACGAAAATACAGGGATGGTGATATCATTCCATTATTTTAGAAGTGATAATGAGTTAGACTTTTTCCCATTAAAACAGAGAAGTGAGTTTTGTAAGTTAATCCAATCGTCCGAGTGTGGGATGAGAAAATGTATTGAAAGTGATAATAAGGGATTAAAAAATGCAAAAAAAATTGGATATTACAATGTATACAGGTGTCATGCAGGGTTAATTAATGTCGCTATACCACTAATGTACAAAGGGAAAGATATAGGAGCTATATACACCGGACAGGTTCTGTTAGATATTCCTACGGAAAGAACATTTAGGGAGTTATATAAGGGTCTTGAACAATTAGATATTGGATATAACATCCTCAAGGAAGCTTATCTCAAAGTAAAGACCGTTGATAAAGAACGGTTACACTTTTGTGCAAGGCTCCTTTTTCTTATTGCAAACTATATTATCTCCGCAGAAAAGGAAATTTTTTTGCAAAGAGATATAATACAAAAAGATAGAGAACTATATAAAAAGGAGAAGGAAAAAATAAAGCTTGAAAAGGAGTTGAAAGATTTAAGTATCTCTATTCTTGAATTTCATAAAAAAACACGTGAAGATTTCAATAAAATAAAAAAAGAAGATTTAAAGAATGATTATATTATCTCAAAAGCACAACTTTTCATAAAAACAAATTATGATAGAAACATAAAACTTGAAAGTGTTGCTCAAGCAGTATATCTTTCACCAAATTATTTTAGTTCAATGTTTAAAAAGATAACTGGATACACATTTAGTAGCTATTTAGTAAAGAAAAGAATTAATGCAGCAAAAGAACTCTTGAAGAATACCAATTTTTCGATAAAAGAGATTGTATATATGATTGGGTTTGAAGATTATAACTATTTTAACCGTGCATTCAGAAAAGTAGAAAAAATCCCACCTGCTCAATATCGAAAATTATGTAAACCTTCTCATCACTTCAAAGTTAACTAATCGTAACATATTTCAGAAATTTAATTAGATAGTCCAGTGACAAATATATTTTTTTAGGTATTATAGTTTATGATTTCCACATTCTACTTTTTACGCTAGGTTTTGGGTAAGGTCATTTAAACTTCATTTACTGTGCTTCTATAGAAATTGTATGCTTAAAAATAAAGATTACCGAACGCATGTTCTAATCTGGTTTGCGGCGTTGAATATTTAGACATTCTGAAAGATAAAAAAAATTTAATTTCTTAAGAACAAGGAGGTATAATCTGTGCTGTCAGGAGGATATATGAGGAAGATACTATGGGTAGACCTCTCTAAAAGCACCCTTATAAATGAGTCATTAGATGAAGATTTGTGTTTAAACTATCTTGGCGGATATGGAATAGGAATACGTCTCATTTACAATATGCAAAAACCTGGTATGGATGCTCTCGCTCCAGGGAGTATAGTTGGTCTTGCTACTGGACCGTTAACAGGTACACCGGCAGTGATAGGCTCGAGATTTATGGTTATGGGCAAATCTCCCCTTACCGGGACATGGGGAGATGCAAATTGTGCAGGGTACTTTGGTCCTATGCTTAAACGTGCAGGTTATGATATGGTGTTTTTTGAGGGTGCTTCAGATAATCCCGTATATCTTTTCATAGATAATGGCAAGCCAGAAATTAAAGATGCTTCTATGTTATGGGGTAAAACTACGTATGAGACAGAAGATATTCTTAAAAATGAACATGGGAAAAATACTCAAGTCGCTTCTATAGGTCCTGCAGGTGAAAGACTTTGTTTGATTTCTTGTGTTATACATGATAAAGGAAGGGCTGCCGGACGATTTGGTTTAGGAGCAGTTCTCGGTTCAAAAAAAATAAAAGCAATAGCCGTCAGAGGGAAAATAAAGATTCCAATAGCATATCCTGAAAAAGTTGATAGTTTAAGAAAGAAGTATATAAACCAAATAAAGGAAGAGAGCGTAGGATGTTCAGAATTATATAAGATTGGTACACCAATCTTTACGGAGCCTAGTGCATTGAGTGGTGATTCTCCTGTAAAAAATTGGTCTGGAGCATGTAGTGTGGATTTTAAAGTAGAAGAAGCGGAAAAATTAGGAACTGAAAATCTCTTTACGTATAGGACAAAAAAGTATGGTTGTTGGCAGTGCCCAATAGTATGCGGTGGTATTGTTGCAATAGATAATGGCAAATATAAAGTAGAAGGAACGCATCAACCAGAGTATGAAACTATGTCAGCATTTGGTTCAAATTGTATGAATTCCGACATTGAATCTGTTATTAAAGCTAATGATATCTGCAATAGTTATGGGATTGATACTATCTCGACTGGAGCTATGGTTGCATTTGCAATGGAATGTTATGAGAAAGGACTTATATCGAAAAAGGATAGTGATGGAATAAAATTATCCTGGGGCAACCCTGAAGCTATAGTAAAACTCACAGAAAAAATTGCTAAAGGTGAAGGATTTGGTAAAAATTTTTCATTCGGGCTTGAAAGGGCATCGAAGGCTATTGGAAAAGGAGCGGAAGAATTTGCAATGCATGTAAGAGGAGAGGCTATTGCTATGCATGATCCAAGATTTGAACCTGCTATGGCAGTTATATATAAGATGTTTCCAGGAAAGCATATTCAGGCGTCTCAGTTCTGTAAGCCAGAGGGCCTTAAAGAAGTTCAGCACTCTTTCGGGGTTGATCGGGAAAAACAAAAAGGGAGAGGTAAAGAAACGAGACTTCTTGAATGTCTATGCAATATAGTTAATTGTGCAGGGGTTTGTTTATTTGGGTATCTATCTACCCGGGTAGATTGTATACCGGAATTTCTTACAGCTGTGATTGGTGAAAAATATGAATTAGAAGACATCATCAAGACTGGTGAACGAATTTCCAATATGAGGCAAGCATTCAATATAAGGGAAGGGATAAATATCATAAAGTCACCATTCCCGCGTAGGGCTCTTGGTATTCCACCCCTCAAAGATGGGCCTACAGCTGGATTCACTGTGGGGATAGATGACATGCTTTTTGAGTACCTTGATTCCATGGACTGGAGTCGTGATGAAGCAAAACCAAGCAGAGAAAAACTCGTTAAACTTGGTATGAATGATGTAATTCAAGATCTATATTAGAAATTTGGCAGAAGATCAATAGATCATTTTAAGGTTTGTCCCACAATTTTTAAAATCAAACGTTGAGACAGTAGTGAGAATTTTAAATAGAATACGGGAATGTTTCTAATAATACAATATTTGTTGGTTTGAAGGAGATAAAAAATGGAGAAACAGGAACTTGAGAATAAAATGAGAGACATGGAACATCTACTAAATGCGATTAAGGTCTCTATCCAACAGGGAGCAAACTTCCTTGTACATAGGCTCGCGCCAAACGGGCCGATTATGCGTGAGCCGGATCTATGTTACATCCATAAGCCGAGCTGGGGATTGTACGCGGCTGATGTTGACCATGGGATAATTGCGAAACTTCTAGACTGGGCTAGAAAAAAAGCCTTGCAGTCGAGTGGTGATTTTTTCATCCCAGGTGAACGTCCAGAGTATAAGGATATACAGCGGTTTTATAGACCATCCATCTTTGGCAGAGTTGCTGTTTGGATAGGCCATCCTCTAATCAAAGAAGAGAAGGTAATTAAAAGGATATTGCAATATCAACATAAGTCTGGAGGCGTTTTTAATTATATAGGAGATGACCCTGAAAACATTGAGGAACAGCCCTTTATTGGCACTCTAGAAACAAGTTTTTTTGGATGCCTAATGGGCGAATTGGACATGAAAAAAGAAGCACTAATGGCAGGGAACTGGTTGTGTAGATTTGTCCAGCTTAATAAAGAGAATATGGCTGAAAGAGGGTTTATGTACACTAATATGTCCCTGGAAGGTGACCTTATTACCAACATCAACCCAGGTGAGAAAATAAATGTTGTAGTGGATAACAAGGCTCCCAAGCAACAGTTTTGGCAGGTTGGGACTGTAATTGCGTGTCTGGCTATACTCTATGAAAAAGCATTGGAAAGTTGGGGATTTGATCACAATAAAGCTAATATTTACCTTGAGAATGCGTTAGCGCTTATCGACTTTGAGGACACAATGCCTCTACACACCTATCAATGGCCCTCGAAATGCAAAGTAGGATGGGGGGCTGGAGAACTTTTAAGGGTGCTTGTAAAGTATAAAAAGGGAACACAAGAACAGATAGAAAAAGCATACCGAATTGCAAAACGAGTAGCGATATACACCTTTCTTGATAACCAATTACCAAATGGTAGTTGGTCTTGCTATCATTATCCCCTGAGTGAACTAATACCGGAGATAAAATTTGATTACAAGCCACTAAAAGGTTTTGTAAATGTACCAGATAAGCGAATAAATGGCTCCAAAACAATCTTCATTACCAGTGAAGAACTTATGGGAGAGTTCCTTGGAGAAATGAAATCCATCCAAAAGGGTATAGAAGAGCTGTTAGCCTATTATCGTTCTCTGATGAATGTTGCAAGCTAAGATATAATGAATTTTAAACGAATAAGATACTTAGTAATATATATGACGTAAAGATGGAAATAGAAAAATATTTTGATCTGATGGAGCAATGAGTATGAAAGGAATATTTGGAAGATATCTTGATGTTAATCTTACAACTGAAAAAATCAGTGATTATGAATTACCAGAAGAATGGTATAAAAAATATTTGGGAGGAAGGGGAATTGGCCTTAAAATTCTTCTTGAGGAGTTAAAAGGTGATGAAGATCCATTAGGCCCTGATAACATTTTAATTTTTGCTACGGGCCCCCTGCAAGGAACAAAATTCGTAGGAGCAGGGAAACATGCTGTTGTATCAAAATCACCAAAAACTGGAAGCTTGAATGACTCATATGCAGGTGGATTTTTTGGGCATGAGCTTGGTACATCAGGCTATGATGGTATAATAATAAGGGGAAAGGCTGTTAAGCCAAAGTATATATCAATAATGAATGGTAAATGCGATATACATGATGCAACTTCTTTATGGGGTATGGATGTAGGTCATACTGATGAAACGATTAAACAAAAGCACAGAGGAGTACGGGTTGCCTGTATCGGTCCGGCTGGTGAGAATCTTGTTAAGTTTTCATGTATTATGAATGATGTAAACAGAGCTGCTGGCCGTCCGGGTTTTGGTGCTGTAATGGGAAGTAAGAATCTCAAGGCCATTGTTGTAAAGGGAGGGATAGATAAACCAATTTATAATAAAGAAATACTTTTAGAGGCAAGAAAGAAGCTGGCAAAGGATTTGATGGATAATCCTGATGTTAAAGAGTTTGGGAAATGGGGTACTCCCGCTTCAATAGGCTTTCTTAATAAAGAAGGAATACTGCCTACAAAAAACTTCCAAGAGGGTGTTTTTGATGGAATTGATAAGATAAATGGCAAGGGTGAATATTACAAAGATATTCTTACTGGTCGCAATACCTGTACTGGTTGTCCTATAAGATGTAAACGGATAGTTAAAAGTGAGTTTGGAGGGATTAATATTGAAGAGAAATACGGCGGTCCGGAATATGAAACAATAGCAGCATTTGGCCCTAACTGTTTAAATGACGATATTCGTGCTATCAGCTTAGCTGGGCAGATGTGCAATCAATATGGCTTGGACACAATAAGTACAGGTGCTACCATCGCTTTTGCTATGGAAGCCAGTGAGAAAGGGTTAATAAAGGAGAAAATCAAATGGGGAGATTCTAATGCAATTATCGACCTTATTGAGAAGATTGTTTATAGAAAGGGATTGGGAGGCAAATTGGCAAATGGTATAGATTTGTTTGCATCAGAAATTGGGGCGGATTTCGCAATGCACATAAAGGGTCAAGAAGTACCATTTCACGATCCGAGGGGAAAGAAGGCAGTTGCTATTAGTTATGCTACTACTCCAAGAGGAGCAAACCATATGGATTTTACACATGATGATATTTATAGTGGTATGTGGAATGATATTACTGCGGAACTTGGAATATATAGAAGAGTGGACAGATTTTCATGGGAAAATAAGGCTGAATTTTGTAAGGTGACTACAGATTTAGCATCCTTTACAAATTCCGCAATTATGTGTGGCATTGTTGGCTTTGATCTTCTCCTTGCATGTGGATATAATGCTTACCCAAACATACGGGAGGCAATATATGCAACAACAAGTTTAGAAATTGGAGTTTGCGAGATGTTGCTTATTGGTGAGCGTAATTATGATATGCTCAAGATAGCAGCAGCACAGCAGGGATACACAAGGAAGGACGATGATCTTCCGCAACGTTTTAAAGGGCCACTCCCGCGTGGTGGTAGTGCCAATGAATCTATTCCAGATGCAGCATTACAAGAGTCAATAGACAGATATTATGAGTTAAGGGGATTTGACAACTATGGACCGACAGATGAGAAACTAAAACAGTTAAACATGAAAGAATTTATTGGGTTCATAAAAAGGGAAGATTAATAATTGAATTAGCTGAATGAATAATAACTTTTAAAATGGTTTTGATCTTGATTATATTTAGTGGTCAAATCTTGGTTGTATGTTAAAGCAAGGGCTGAAATGAAAGCAATTTTCAAAGAAAGAGAAAAGCCGGGTGCAGAACTGAGGGAAGTGGACATTCCTATAATCGGAGATCAAGAAGTCCTTATAAAGGTTCAAGCAGTTTCCATGTGTGGTACAGATCTTCATATATATGAGTGGGATAACTGGGCTCAAAGAAGAATAAAGCCACCCTTGATCTTTGGACACGAGTTTGCCGGAGAAATAGTAAAGGTTGGGAGTAAAGTTACTACGCTTAAAATAGGTGATTTTGTTTCTGCAGAAAGCCATATTGTTTGTGGTAAATGTTTTCAGTGCCGAACTGGCTCATCTCATCTGTGCCAGAAAGTAACTATTATAGGGTTAGACAGGGATGGATGTTTTGCAGAATATATTTCTTTACCAGAGAGCTGTATATGGAAAACCAGCCGAAAAATACCTTTAGAAGTTGCTTCGTTTCAGGAAGCTTTAGGCAATGCTGTTTATGCAACGCTTGTTGCTGAAATCGTAGCCAAATCGGTGGCTGTTTTCGGCTGCGGGGCTCATGGTCTATTTACCATTGGTATAGCAAAAGCAGCCGGAGCAAAAATTGTTCTGGCTATTGATCCAAACAGATATAGATTAAGTTTAGCAAGGAAAATGGGTGCAGATATGGTATTTGATCCTAGGGAAGTTAATGTGGTGAAAGAAATCTTAAGGTTAACATTTGAAGCTGGTGTAGATGTAGTGATTGAAATGTCTGGCAATCCAAAAGCAATAAAAGATGGTTTTAATGTACTTAAGAAGGGTGGAAGATTCTCTGTTTTCGGAATTCCAACTGTAGACACATCTCTCAATTTTGCTGAAGACATTATCTTTAAAGGAGCAACTGTGCTGGGAATATCCGGAAGAAGGATATTTGATACATGGTATAAGATGGAAGGACTTTTAGAATCAGGGGCCCTGAATATTAAACCTGTAATTACTCATAGAATGCAGTTTACTGAATTTAATGCAGCATTCGAGTTGCTGAAATCAGGGAAATGCGGCAAAATTGTGCTATTTTTATAATTGGGGTAACTATGAAAACGCTGGAGAAGGAATTAGATAAAGAGGGAATTCAGCCAATTCAACTGAGAGTTTTAGAGAGAGGTCAAGGAGCTAGGATTAGCGTAAATGGAAAAAAGTTTATTAACCTTTCTTCTAATAATTATCTGAATTTAATAAACCATCCACATGTAAAAGAAGCAACTAAAAAAATTATAGATGAGTTTGGAGTAGGCTCAGGAGCAGCTCGAAGTCTAACTGGGACTATGGCTTTACATGAGGAACTTGAGGAAAAACTCGCTGCATTTAAAAGAAAAGAAGCGGCTCTTCTCTTCCCGACTGGGTGTTTGGCCAATCAAGGAACTATTGAAGCTCTGATGAATAAAGGAGATATTATTTTTAGCGATGAATTGAATCACGCAAGTATTATTGACGGATGCAGGTTATCCAGGGCTACTATAAACATTTTTCCTCATAAGAATATGAGTGACTTGGAAAACTTGCTGGAGGAGAATAAAAATATTCACTGTCGAAAGCTGATCGTTACCGATGGGGTCTTCAGTATGAATGGTGATATTGCTTTCCTACCTAAAATTGTTGAGTTAGGAAAGAAATATGGAGCGATCACTATGGTGGATGATGCCCATGCTTTAGGTGTATTAGGAAAACATGGCCATGGCACAGTAGAATATTATGATTTGGAAGATAAAATTGATATAGAGATGGGTACTTTATCAAAAGCGCTAGGAGCTCTGGGAGGATTTATTGCTGGAAGCCATAGGCTAAGAGATTTCTTATTTTATAAGGCGAGACCCATTTTATTTAGCACCTCTTTACCTCCACCAATTGCCGCTGCAGCTATTACTTCTTTAAAAATACTGGAGAAAAATTCTGGAATTTTAAAGAAGCTTTGGGATAAGGTGAAGTATTTTAAGAATGGCTTGAACTCTCTTGGATTTGATATTCTTGGTAGTAAAACTCCTATAATTCCAATCCTTATTGGGAAGGACAAAGATGCTCTGAGAATGAGCCAGCGATTGTTTGAGGTGGGAATCATAGCTCCTGCAATTGTTTATCCGACAGTTCCAGAGGATAGATCGAGAATAAGGGTTATCATTACTGCTGCTCATAGTGTCGCGGATTTAGATTTCTGTTTGGGGGTTCTTGAAAAAGTTGGAAAGGGAATGAGACTTATTTAAGTTATGAGAGAAGGAGCTCAAAAATTCTGGTACAAAATGCAAGAATTCATTAAATTAAATATAGTAAAAAATATTAGAGCGATTAAAATCGTTCTTTATTTAATTTAATTTTATAAGGAGGCACAAAATGTCTAAGAAAAGGATCCTTGTGCTCATTCTGGTTGTCGTGTTTCTTTTCAGTTTGCAACTTGTTTTTGCGGGAGGAGGAGGAAAGGGGAAAAAGGCAACAATTAAGTTCATGGCTGCACTGTACAGTGATGCAACAACTCCATTCTGGAATGATCTTATTGCAGCTTTTGAAAAGGAGTACCCCAATGTTCACGTCGATCTCGATATTGTGAATTGGGACAATGTGTATCAAAAAACGACAACGCTGATATCAGCAAAGCAGGAGCCGGATATTCTGAACACCGATACAATAATGGTGCAGTATGCGGATCAGGGACTTTTGGAACCACTTGATGGCTATATGGATGAGAGCTTTAAAAATGAGTTTATTCCAAGCCTTCTAAAATCAGGTGTATATAATGGAAAAACCTACGGGCTTCCCCTCTTAGCTTCCGTACGGGCTCTATTCTATAATGAGGATGTATTTGAAAAGGCCGGTATTGAACCGCCGGAAACTGCCGAAGATTTTGTCAAGGCCTGCCTGGCAATTAACAATCCTCCTGATTTTTATGCTTTTGGTATGCCCATCACCAATTTTGAAGGTCAGGCGTATATCTCTTACTTCCTCTGGTCTGCAGGAGGTAGATGGGAAGATGAAAATGGAAGATGTGTTGTGAACAGTGAGGCTGGTCTCAGGGCATTAAACTTTGCAAAGGACCTCGTCAACAAGTATAAGGTGGTATACCCCGGCTGGAGCACGGTGAATCGTGATGATACACAGAAGGTGATGATTTCGGAAAAGATTGGAATGATGATGACGGCGAATTTCTTTCCAACAATAGCAAAATCAGAAAATCCCGATCTCCGGCTTGGCTTTGTCCCAATTCCAAAGGATCGAGAACAGTCCAATCTTGGAATTGTTGATTCACTTATGATCTTTAAAAGATCGGAGCATAAAGAAGACGCTTTTAATTTTATAAAATTCTACTACAGTGGAAAATGGCATGAGAGGTTTGTCAAGGCAGAGGGAATGCTGCCTGCTACGAAAGAAGCTGCAAGCGACCTTGCAAGTGATCCGGATTTGGGGCCCTTTATTAAACTATTGCCCAATGCAAAATTTTGGCCCTTAGAGCCAAGATGGGAGCCTATGGTTCTTGAAGTTATAAAGGCTTGGCAGATTGCTATTTTAGGGCAAAAAGATCCAAAAGAAGCTCTTGACGATGCAGCAGCAAAAATCAATAAAGAGATACTGGGTAAATAACTTTTGTGAGATTTTGAGTGGGCTCTCATATATTCGTGGGGGCCCATTATTTTATTTTCGATGAATGATATGAGGAATGGTTATTTGGTGAAGGCGACAAAAATAACGAGAACAGAGAAGGTTGCGTATGTATGCCTTTTACCCAGTTTGGTGCTGGTAACGGCTGTCATTTTTTATCCTGTCATAAAAACATTTATCAGCTCATTTTTTGCCATGGACCTCTACGGCAATATAGAACATTTTGCCGGACTCAATAATTTTAAACGGCTTTTTAAAGAAGACATATTTATTAGAGTTTTCATCAATACGCTCTACTGGACCCTTGGGATGGTTGTCCCTACGATAATCATTTCACTTATATTATCGCTTGCATTAAATAATAGATTTTTTGGGAGGAAGTTTTCAAGAGCTATTCTTATTCTTCCGTGGGCAGCCTCGATTATGATAAGTGCTCTTTTGTGGAGATGGCTTTTTAATGGTGAATATGGAATGGTAAACAGGCTTTTACATGATCTTCACATCATCAAAAACAATATCCACTGGCTTGCATCGCCGAAAACATCATTTCCTGCTATGATTTTTGTGGGAATCATTATTTCAATCCCGTTTACAACTGTTACTTTATTAGCAGGACTTCAATCCATTCCAGATGAATTATATGAGGCAGCGCGTGTCGATGGCGCGAACAAGATAAAGGTTCTTTTTAAAATCACCCTTCCTCTATTAAAGACGGTTTTCTTTATCGTTACGACGTTAAATTTCATATATATATTTAACTCTTTCCCGATTATATGGGTGATCACAAGGGGTAACCCTGCGAATCAGACGGATATTATCATAACCTACTTATATGAAAAAGCGTTCCTCTATCAAGATTTTGGTATCGCATCTGCTCTTTCGGTTATAACTTTTTTATTGCTGTTAATCTTCAGTGTCCTGTATGCATGGCTTTTATACAGAGCAGAGGACTAAAATGAAACTCGGGCTTGAAAGAAAAATCAACTTTATACTTATTTATGCTGTTGTTATTCCAATTTTACTCATTATTATTTTTCCATTTCTTGTGATGGTACTCACCTCTCTTAAACCGAGCGATGAAATTTATGTTTCTCCACCATACTGGCTTCCTAAAAAACTCCTTTATAAAAATTATGTTGATATCTGGCGCTATGTACGGCTTGCGCATTACTTTACTAACAGTGGCATTTATGCGATCGGAACAACTGTCCTCACTATATTTGTAGCTTTACCGGCATCCTACGCAGTTGCACGCATTAACTTTCGGGGAAGAATGGCTTTTTTATTCCTCATACTCGTTACACAGATGTTTTCACCGATTGTGGTTATTATTTCGTTGTATAAGATGATGGCTTTCTACCATTCACTCAATACGTATAGAAGTATAATTATCACATACGCTGCCTTTAATCAGGCGTTTTCTATCTGGTTATTGACAGGTTATTTTTCTTCTATCCCCAAGGATATCGAAGAGGCAGCGATGATTGACGGTTGCTCAAGGTTTTCTGCCGTTCTCAGAATCCTTATTCCACTTGCAAAACCCGGTATTGTCGCAACTGTCATTTTTGTTTTTATCTGGGCATGGAATGAGTTTCTTATCGTTTTTACATTCATATCCACCGATAAACTGTGGCCCTTAACCCTGGGTATATACGGGTTTATCGGTAAATACAAAATACTGTGGAATTATCTTATGGCTGTTTCCTTTCTCACTACGTTACCGGTTGTTGTACTTTTTCTGTTGATTGAAAAGCAGCTTGTGAGCGGTCTAACAGCAGGAGCGATTAAATAAACCTTTCGTATTACCAACCTGCTTCCTGTATTTGACCTCTAAGAAGGGGCCTTGGGCAATATCGGTTTGTCTCTATACGTCATATTCAGCAAATCGTAAAATTATTAAGAATTTTCCGTGGTTTATCAATAGATTTCATCTGCCCCTTAAATGTTTGAGCCGTTTGACGATGTTGATATGATAGCTGAGGTAAAAGGAAGCGATTTCTTATTTGGGCACATAAGAGTGAGACAATGTTGGAGGGAGAAAATGAGTGATCATTTTGAAGTGGTGAAAAAGGCAATTGAATTCAGGAAACCGGACTACCTGCCTATGGAAACGATTGATGTTCCGGGGATCTATAATGCGTACCATACTCTGGATCCTGAGACTGTTACCTTTATTCCAGGGGCAGAGAATAGTGATTCGTTTTGGGTGTGTTGTTACTCATGGGTCCATGAAATAATAAGAAAAACCCCTGCAGGTGAATCAATAAAAAGGGATCAATTTGGTACACTTCTAAAAACCCCCAATGACACAAATGCAACGTATACTATACTAAAGAATCCACTTGCTCACAAGGATTCACTCGAAGGATTTGAGTTTCCCGATCCTGATGATACAGATCCCTCCTTTGAAAAATTAGGTGCGGTAATAAAGGGTAAATATCCCGACCGTTTTATTAATGGTACTATTGATGCAGGAATATTTTTAACGAGTATGATGCTCATGGGTGAGGAAGAGTTTTTAATAAAAACATTTGATAACATTAACTTTGTGCTGGAATTGTACGAGAGGGTAATGGAATATTATAAAAATCTCGTAATTAAATATAAAAGAGCGGGTGCCCACATGATAACAGACTTTGAAGATATAGGAGGAACATCAAGTCTTCTTATAAATCCGAAGGTCTGGAGAAAACACTTTAAACCAATTATTAAACGATTCTTTAAGTATATACATGAGCAGGGATTGTACACCGGTATTCTTATTGATGGTAACTGTGATGAGGTATTGGACGATCTGCTAGATATGGAAATCGATGTATTCCAAAGTTGTGACATATATACAACCGGTATGAAAGCTATAAAAGATAAGCTTGGTGGGAAAATGTGTATTAAGGCGACGGTTGATATGCAAAAGACACTTCCGTTGGGTACTCCAGAGGAGGTTAAAAAAGATGCATGTGACCTTGTCGACACATTTCATAATTCAGATGGCGGATTTATCTGTGAAGTGGTGCGTTGGTATCGACCATCCTATCCCGATAAGAATGTCATTGCTTCAGTCGATGCATTTAATGAATACAGACGAGGGATTATATAAAAGGTTCTGTTCTGCTTCAGATGAAAATTAGTTCTCTGGGAGGGGACTTACTTGTTTTTACAGAAGAAGCAGCATTATCGGAGGAGATATGCCGGAATATGATTGTTATGCACCCGGATAGGGCCGGTAATTTTTTGTGAGGGGGCGCATATGGGTTCTGTGATAGATTTAAGTGGGAAAATAGAAAACGGTCTGTGGGGGTATCATGAGCTGCCCGGTCTTGAAGCTATCGTGCCGCCGCTCCGGTTGGAGACTATCGCAACGGTAAAGGAGCACGGTTTTTTCGCTTCCAGATTCATTCTGTCGTCGATCTCCGCTTCATATGTGGAGTCGGGCTCGCATATTATCGACGGGGCGAAAAATTTGGATGAATATCCGGTTGAGTATTTTATAAAGCCGGCAAAGATAATCAGACTGCCTGAACAACCGGCCAAGGCACTCATCGACGAAACACTGCTCGAGCGGAATGCTCCGGAGATCGGCAAAGGGGATGCGCTCATTATCGACACCGGATGGGGAAAGATGTGGAACAGGCCCGGGTACGTTTTGCAGTGCCCCAATTTCCTTCGTGGGGCACTCGAATGGGTGTTGAAGAAGGACATAAGCATCTTCGCCGTTGACGTGCCATGCATTGAGGCCTCCTGGTCAGAGGATGAGGAGGAGGAAAAGGGAGGCCTACTTGCCAAAATATTCGAAAAGGACGTGCTTCTTGCAGCACCGCTCGTTAATCTCGATAAGATCAGGGGTGAGTCGGGGACGCTTGTATGCATGCCACTTTCGGTCAAGGGCACATCCGGCGCGCCTGCGAGAATTGTTTTTATCGAGAATGATATCTCTGAAACAATGAAATAACGAATGAGGAGGGAATTATGCCTGAGGAAGAACCATCTGATTTCCGCTACAGCACGGGTAAGGCGAAAGTACCGTGGGCATCGGTCGGAGAAAATTACAATGCGCATGATGTTATTGATGTTGTCAAGTTTTTGATCCAGAAATCTGATGATAAATACGATTCGATTATAAAGGGAGTCGAGTCGAGCATAACGGAACTCGCAAAGCATGGAAGACCGCCGGGAAAGCTTTCGCTCGGGGATAATGTGAGCAGGCTTGAAAAAAAGGTGAATGAATTTCTGGGTTCGAAATACTGCGCCTTTATCGCAAACGCAACTGCCGGCTTCGAAATAGGGTACAGGTATGCGAATCTCCAGAAAGGGGATGAGGTGATCGCACCGGCTATTACCTTTATCGCCACAATTTCATACCCGCTTACGGTCGGTGCTAAGGTCGTATTCGCAGATCTTGACCCCCGGACCATCAATATGCACCCTGCAGATGTAGAAAGGAAGATAACGGATAAAACAAAGGTCATCATTCCGGTCCACATCGGCGGGTGGCCTGTTGATATGGACTCCATTATGAAGATTGCGGATAAATATGATCTTCTCGTTATCGAAGATGCTGCCCATGCCTTCGGCTCGGTGTACAGGGGAAAGAAGATAGGGACGATAGGGCATTTTGGCAGTTTCAGCTTCCATGAAGTGAAGAATGTGAATTCATTCGGTGAGGGAGGCATCGTAACGACGAATATCGACTCGTTCGGCAAGGACCTGCTGAAGGCGAGATTTCTGGGGTTGGATCTTTCAAAAAAGATTAAAAACTGGCTGTACGATGTTGTGGCGCTTCAGGGGAAGTACGATCTGTTCCCCGGTCACAATTCTTCGTCGACGGAAATTCAGGCGATCGGCCTTTTACGCCAGCTCGATAGGATTGGGGACATCAATAAAAAAAGGAAGGAGGTTGCTGAGTATCTCAACAGGCGTTTTGAGGAAAACGATGCGATTATCCCGCAGCTTCTTGATACCGATGATATTCAATCGACATTTCACCTGTACCTCCTTCAGATCGACCCAGCAATAGCAGGCGGGGATATTCAGGATCTGAAAAAGAAGCTAGAAGAAAAGGGTATAACCAATATCCCGCACTTCGCGCCGTTATACAAGTTCGATGTCGTAAAACGGCTGGGATACGACACCAAGGCCATCGAAAAGAGCTGCCCGGTTACTGAAGAGGTGTTCAATCACCGGTTTACCCATCTGCCGCTGTACGGGCTTTCAAAGGACCAGCTCGACTACATGGCGGACAGCATACTGGAATCGCTGGATGAGATGCAGAGGGGACGATAGCCTGTGATTCTGGTCAGCTGCGGGGAATGCTGAACGTAGAGTCTTTTTTATTGAATATTTCTTTTTAAATAGTCTTTTATTCGTTTCAGGAAAAGATCAAAATCACCAAGATTTGTAATCAAGTATCTATGAATCTGTTGTAGGTCGATATCCCAGTATATATGGACGATACGATTTCTGAATTTCACCATAGCAACAAATGTTCTGTACTCGTCTTTATCAATTATCTTTTCTTCCATATAGTATTTTGAAAATATCTGAAAAGTCTCTTGCAGACCTCAATCCTTTTCTTGAGATGATATGATTTCCAATATTGATCATGGATTCGATGGATATTTGAAGTAATCGTAAGGCGGTGTTATAGTTTCGAAAATCGTTTAGAAAATCATCGATGGAAAGTAGGGAGAGTTCTTGTAGTTTTTACAGGTTGTCTTTTAAACCGGTAATAAGTGAATTGATTTTTTCTAAATCGATGTTCAAAATACAGTGTCCTGTTTTAATCTTTGCTTGAAACACTCCATATACTCGTCATGATATGGTTTGAAGTCGAAGTATTTAATATTGATCCTTTCCTTGTAATCAAGAAACGCCTTCTCGTCACTGCAAAAAATCAGTTTCCCGAAATTAACAATTTTATACGTACTTACCAGGGGCATTTTTTTTATATTGACCAGGTCGACCTCTTCTGTACCGAGAATCTCATCAATGTCAAAGAGAAGGTTGCTCTCCGTTTCGTAATCCAGGTTCTGATAGCTTAAATATGCAATATTGACATCGCTTAATGCTGTTGATCTCTCCTCTGCCTGTGACCCGAATAAAAAAAGGGCGTAGACAATAGGATATTTTACCAAAACAGATTTCAGCTTTGATAATCGGTTTTTAAAATTCGATGGGACTTGTTTTTTTCTTATCATAGTTTCTATTATATATCTGCAGTCAATTAAAAGTTAAATATCGTGTTTAATTTCGGAGAATCTTGATCTCTCTTTTTTTCATTTGAAAAAGTAATGCAGAAATGCTTGAGAATAATGAAGTATGGAAATAACGGGTAGTAATAGAATGTGAAATTTGAAGAAAATATTACATCAATCAGGCGATATTTTTCCAGGGGAGGGTGGTTGCCTCCCCCGGATTTGTTTTATTTACGTACTGTCTACGGGCGGTAGGCGATTGCGTACGCGCCGTACTTGTCGAGCAAGGAGGGATGTTAAAATTTCCTCGAAGGCCCTCCGGGCCATCGATTTTGGCACGCATCGAATCGATCTGGGCGCAGTGGAACAACTCGTCGATGTAAGTCAAACCAGGGCGATCGGTGATGCGATACACTACACAACGCGGCATATGGAGGGCAAACGGACGATGAAACAGACCATCGACCTGCTTATGAATGATTTGCATAAAAGCGAGATTGACGTGCTCAACAGTATGCCTGTCGGCGATTACGCTATGTTCCGGGGGCTCGAGTTTGCAGCGGCGGTAAACAGACTGAGTGCTCTGTCCGTACGGAATGGAGAATGAAAATCTGCAGATTTCATGGGTGACGTACTGTGCGAATATATAAGATATGGGTATGAAGTACCCGTATTTTAGAGTATTTTGCAAATAATTAAGTATGATGTCCCCATAATTTCATGAACTACGAACCTTCAAATATTGTGCTCTTTCATTCCGGCGAGCTTGAAAAAATCGCTGATTCGTTTCAAAACCGTATGAAAAAATGCATACTCTGTCCCCGTGCCTGCGGGGCGAACAGGACAAAGGATAAAACCGGGTTTTGCAGGAGTGGTATGCTTCCCATAGTTTCGTCTTTCAGCGCCCATTTCGGGGAGGAGCCGCCCCTGGTCGGCAGCCGGGGCTCGGGTACGATATTTTTCACCAACTGCAACATGGCCTGTATGTTCTGCCAGAACTACGACATCTCTCATTTAGGAAGCGGTGAGGAGGTGACGTTTGAGGAGCTTGCCATGATGATGATCTCCCTTCAGAATCGTGGCTGTCACAACATCAACTTCGTCACACCCACACACATGGTGTATGCAATCGTCAAGGCGCTTCTTGTGGCGATTCCCGCAGGCCTCTGCGTGCCGCTTGTGTACAACTCCGGCGGGTACGATTCGGTCGAAACACTGAGACTCCTTGATGGGGTCTTCGATATATACATGCCGGATTTCAAGTACTGGGACCCCGACACCGCGAAAAATCTGAGCGGTGCTCGCAACTATCCGGAAATCGCGCGAAATGCGCTGCGGGAGATGCACAGGCAGGTGGGCGATCTCAAAATAGACGAAACCGGCCTTGCGTACAGGGGGCTTCTCGCACGCCATCTCGTCCTGCCCGATAACCTTTCAGGCACAAGAAATGTGATCGACTTTTTGTGCACCCTTTCAAGGGACACCTTTGTGAATATCATGGACCAGTACAGGCCGATGTACCGGGCGCGCGAGCACCCGGGTTTGGAACGAAGGGTTACTCTACAGGAGATCGATGAAGCCCTGCAGTATGCGAGAAAATCGGGCCTGACGCGGATGATATGCTGAGTTTTCGAAAAAAAGGTGTGGATTACGTATTGTCTATTTGTACTGTACTGAGTAATTTACCCGAACTGATACGAGGATTAATAGATGATAAGCGACAACAAATATTTTATCGAGCTTCTCACTCCACGGATCGGGAATGACGATGCACTGAAAGAGGGGATGAACAGGTTTGCGAAAAGGTGAAGAACTACGACCCGATACAAAACCTGCACATGTTGCACAGAATATACCAATCGAACAGTATCTATCTTTCGATGCTTGATTTTAAAGATGATTGGAAGAGATGCTACGGCGCATGCAGGATAACAATAAATATTGACTGATAAATAATTACGATACCCCTATTGCGCTCTTCATTGAAAGATGGGGATAATGAAGGATGGGGATGGACAAGCTTCTGAAATCTACATGAACAGTACTGCTCACCCGAATAGCGATGCGATGAGCGGGATGCCGCCTAAAAACGTGCCAATCGTGCTGCCGATATTCGATAGAAAGAAAACGAGGAGCACATGGGTGAACCGGTTTCTGAAAAACCCCTTGAAGCTCGCGATATCCTCCTGCAGGTTTTCAAAATCGACAACGCGCGGTTTTCGAAGCGTCCCTTCCAGAATTCCGGTGAGAATCCCAACGCCGATAACCGGCACGAGCGAGGTGAAAGGAGCGGCCACGAAGGCTAACACAATGGTGAGCGGATGCGCTAACGCGATGAGCGCGCCGATGGCGGAAAGGGAGCCGTTTATAAGAATCCACTTCATGGTGTAATTGAGGGTCACGTCCGACCCCTTTACAATGAAGCCGGCAATAATCGCCCCGATAATGACAACGGGAAGAACCCAGGGAAGGCTCTTGGAAATGAATTTTTTCTGCGGGATGGTATTAAGCGCGGTTACATCGGGTGACGCCTTGCCGTCCTGAAGCATTTTTAGCCTTTTTACTATACCCGGGATGTGACCGGCGCCGACAACGGCAAGTATTTTTTTTCCCTCTGCCTCGAAAATTTTAGCGGCAAGGTATTCATCCCGTTCATCGATGAGCACCTCCTTTATCGAGGGCAGAAACTCCGAAATCTCTTCAAGCATGCCCTGAAGCACATCCTTGTTTTTCAGTTTCTCGATCTCTTCCTCGCTTAACTTTTCCCTGGTGAAAAGAGAACCGAGCATAACGGCGAGCATCTTGTTTTTTCCCCAGAAACCTGTTTTCGCCCATGCCCGCTTCATAGTTATCTGTATTTCCCTGTCTATCAGGGAGAATGGGATACTGAGCTTGTTTGCCGTCTCGATTGCGGCAACCATTTCGGCGCCCGGCTTGATGCCGAGATCGAGTCCAAGCCGCTTCTGGAACGAGGCGAGCACCAGATTCGCGAGGAGCAGGAAGCCCTTTTTTTCCTTCAGGACGCGGGTTATCTTAAGATTTTTCCACCTGTCCCCACCCGCGATTGCCTTATACCTCGATTCATCGATCTCAATACATACCCTGTCCGGGGTTTCTTCGCGTATTGCCTGCTGAACCTCGACAACGCTCTCCCTGGAGATATGCGCAGTGCCGAGAAGGATAAGCTCCCTGTCTCCGAGCATGACGCTCGTTTTGGATTCCGTCATGATTGTATAGCTCCCTGCAGCCTGAAAGGCCTAGTAATGAAGTGCATATGAAACTTACTATTATTCTGTCAGATACGCAACAAAATAGGATTGAGGTTTCACTCTGGAGCGAAAAGCACCTGCATATTTACTTGAAAAGAATATTGCCAAGCAAGATCGATTGACATTATCGGAGACATGGAGGATATTCTTATCAAGAGGTCGGGGGCTTGAACCGCAATTCTTATGACTATAAAGGCGGTGAAGCGAATACTGTTGAGGAGATCGAGGAATGAAAATCACTGTCGCTCAGTTCAATCCGGTCGTCGGGGATGTTGACGGCAACTACCGGAGAATAGAGGAGGGACTGAGCCGTGCCATCGGGGACGGTGCAGATCTTGTCGTTTTTCCAGAGTTGTTTGTAACCGGATACCCTCCCAAGGATCTGCTCGAACACACATGGTTTATGAGAAGGGTGCAGGATACACTGGGGCGAATAGAAAAACTTTCGGGAAGATTTCCCGATATAGGGATCATTGTCGGTGCGCCTGTCGCAGAATCAGGCCAGCATGAAAATGGACTGTACAATGCTGCACTCTTGTTTCATAAGGGCAGAATCGAAGCGGTGCGTCACAAAGCCCTTCTCCCTACATACGATGTGTTTGATGAAACCCGGTACTTCACTGTTGCAGAGCGTATCGAGCCGGTGGCCTTCAAGAGTGAAAAAATCGGTATTTCGATTTGCGAGGATGCGTGGAACGATCCTGCACTGTGGACGGGAACCAGGTACTATTCCTTCGATCCCATGGCGGCGCTCGCCCAAAAAGGTGCAACACTCTTCATCAATATTTCTGCATCCCCATTTACGATCGGCAAAGAGGAAATCAGGTTCCGGCTGATATCGGGACATGCTAAAAAACACGGAATCGCATTTGTCTACGTCAACCAGATCGGCGGCAACGACGAGCTCATATTCGACGGGAGGAGCATTTTCGTCGATAAAAACGGAGCACCTGTTGCTCTTTTTCCATCGTTCACCGAGCACATCGAGACCATCGATACCGAAAAACCGGGCACCGGCATTCGGTATGAACCCCAGGAAAAGATAGAATCCGCTTTCATAGCGCTTCGGCTCGGTCTCGGAGATTATATGCGCAAAACCGGATTCACAAAGGCGGTGGTGGGCCTTTCAGGCGGCATTGATTCCGCCGTCACTACGGCGATTGCGTGTGATGCCCTGGGGCCTGACAATGTACTGGGAATTGCCATGCCTTCCCGTTACTCCTCACAGGCCAGCGTGCTCGATGCAAAAAAGCTGGCTGAAAATCTAAGTATCGATTTCAGGGTTGTGCCTATCGACACTATCTACCAGGGCTATCTCGATACGCTCGAAGAGCATTTCGCGGGGAGGGAGCGTGACGTCACCGAGGAAAACATCCAGGCGCGGATCAGGGGCAACATACTCATGGCTTTTTCGAACAAGTACGGCCACTTTCTGCTTGCAACGGGGAACAAGAGCGAGCTCGCGGTCGGATACTGTACGATGTACGGCGATATGAGCGGCGGGCTTGCCGTTATTTCCGACGTTCCAAAAATTATGGTGTATGAGCTTGCCCGGTACATCAACAGGAAGGGCGAGGTGATTCCAGAGGAGATACTCAGCAAAGCGCCGTCAGCGGAGCTCAAGCCGGACCAGAAAGATCAGGATACATTGCCCCCCTATGAAATCCTCGACAGGATACTCATCGCCTGTATAGAGGACCGGCTTTCGGTAGACGAGATAGTCAAGCAGGGTTTTGACCGTGAAACCGTTGAATGGGTGGTGAAAACGGTGAGGCGAAACGAGTACAAGCGGTATCAGGCCGCGCCGGGCCTCAAGATCACGTCAAAGGCGTTCGGAGTGGGGAGGCGCATGCCGATCGCATCGAGATACTAACCGAGCCATTTATTCACAGCTTCACTCAGCCCGTTGTCTATGGAGGGAAAATTCTTCAGCAATTCATCGGGCGCTGTGCTCACGACAAAACCGGTGCCTGCCCAGGACAAAAGATCCATATCATTGTAGTCGTTACCGATGGTCAACACATCTGCCTTCTCAATACCGTGAAGAACGCACAGGTACTCTGCAGCAGCGGCTTTTGATACTGATTCTGGAAACAGCTCAAGCCAGGTCGACCGGCCGTCCATGGGAGAGGTCGTCCTGATTACCTTAAGACGGTGAAGCTCCCGGGCTAGCATGCTGTATGACGACTGCGGGACACAGCAGGGTTCGACTGCAACAATCTGGCATGCCTCTCTGTTGAACTCGGGATTTTTAATATCACCCATTACGGCAAATTCCCTATAATATTCTATTCTCCGATTAAAGTCAGGATTGCTGCCGTTTATTTGAAAGAAGGTGAATACGTGGTTGTCCGGAATCGGATCGTGAATCATGAAGTCGAGACCTTTTTGCAGAAGAAACCTCGCCGCAGCATCCACCTCCTGTGGTTTCATGCTGTGGCTTTTAAGGAGCCTGCCCGTTTTCCAGTCGATGATACCGGCCCCCGAGGAAAAGATGAGATAGTCGATCGGCAGTGTCCCATCGATTGCGTGGTTTGCGGAGAAGAGGGATCTTCCGGTGGCGATGACGCGGATGATATTTCTGCTTCCAAGCGTTGTAAGGGTCGCACTATCGGTTTGACTGATGGGCATGCCTCCGTGAAGCAGGGTGCCGTCCAGGTCGGTTACAACCATTTTATTTCCGTGTATTTTCATTAACAGATTGTCTCAACACAAAAAAGCGTCTGGAAAATTTTCGCATGAAAATCAACGCCGTTCCGTACAGGTGCACTGGAAAATTATAGGCAAGTGAACTTCCAAACTTTAACAATTAAAATCGGCACTTGCATAATGGTTTTTACCTCTAGAATGTAATTACAAGTAATTGTAACAGTATAGATAGTCAGCTTTGCATGAAATTCTGGTACAAAATGCCAGAATTCTAATGGATAAAACCATAAATACATACCGTATCTCTTTATCATACATCGAGAACAACGGTCGCGTGCCATGTGCCGCCGGTATGCTCGACGTTGAACCTGTGCATGGTAACCGCTTTCACGTCTACAAGCACCTTGTGTTTCGACCTGTCTATCCGTTCGCCCTTCGCATCGGCGGACAGGGAGTACACTGTATCGCTTCGATGGATGGTTATGCGTTCTATACGAAGGAAAATCCCTTCAGCATCCTTGTAGTATATCAGCTCCTGCAGAAAATCAAAGAGGAGCATATCCAGGGCCCTGTTTTTAATCTCGATTTTTTTTGTAATTTTTTTTTCGATCGCAAGGAGATTTTCAACCATTACATGAAAAGTCGCATCCCAGCATGCTAAAAAAAGCTCCTCAACGGTTTTTCCGCGTGCTGTGAATGCGACATCCGAAACCGTAATCGAATCGATGTAGCGGTAGGGCATAAGACACTTTTCCTCTGCAACTTTTTCGCCGTTTTTTGCACAACTGCTGTCTTGTATGTGACTCGCGGATCGAAGGCCAATATATCGATCGTAATGGCCAGAGTGCGTTTATTGAAACCGCGGGAAGAACTCCATTCAGCGGGTTATCCCGCTGCGGTGCCATCTCCCGCCATTTTTTACCCCTTGATATTGCCGATCGGCCGAAACCGCGCGACCGGCCTGCTTATACCAGCGCGCCGGGTTGCCTCGACCACATCATCGATGTTTTTGTATGCGGCGCCTGCTTCCTCGGCAAGCCCCGAGTATGATGCAGTTCGCACATAGATACCGCGCTGTTCCATCTCCTTCTGGATTTTTCTACCATCAAAACTCTTCTTCGCCTTGCGCCTGCTCATAACTCTGCCGCTTCCGTGTGCAGTTGTGTAAAAGGTCTCGCTGCCGCTCTCAACGCCTGCAAGCAGGTAGGAGCCGCTTTCCATGCTGCCGCCGATAATGACCGGCTGGCCGGTATCGCGGTAGCAGGAGGGGAGGCCCTGCATGTTCGGAGCGAGCGCACGGGTTGCGCCTTTCCTGTGAATGAGTATCTCACGCACACGCCCGTCAATTTCGTACTTCTCCAGGCGCGCGGTATTGTGTGTCACATCGTATACCTGCTCTATGCCCAGGTCGTCGGGGCTTCTGTGAAAAATGTGCGAGAAGACCTCCCGGATGCGGTGAAAAATAATCTGTCTGTTCGCGAAGGCCATATTGATCGCGCAGTTCATTGCCGCGTAGTAATCCCTTCCGATTTTTGACGAAAACGGGGCGCTTGCGAGCTCCCGGTCGATGCCCGGTACTGCGCCCTTTTCGACAAAGAGTTTCAGGTAGTCTGTTGCAATCTGGTGGCCGAATCCCCGGCTTCCGCAGTGGAACATGACGACGACCTGGTTCGGCCGGGTGATTCCGAACTCCGCCGCAGTTTCGGGCTCGATTATATCCTCGGAAGAAGCTGTCTGGATTTCGAGATAGTGGTTCCCGGAGCCGAGCGTCCCGACCTGCTTGAAGCCACGCTCCACAGCCCTTTCACTGACCTTTGATGCATCGGCACCCGACGCAGACCCGCCGTCCTCCGTTCGTTCCAGGTCCTCTTTCCTGCCGTATCCGTGTTTAACGCACCATTGCGCGCCCTGTTCGGCAAGCGCGCGGAATTCATCGCGGGTCATTTTTATGTTTCCCGCGCCCCCGACACCTGTGGGGATAGCATGGAAAAGGCTGTTTACAAGCCGTTCTATGTACGGCTTTACCTCATCGAACGTGAGATCTGTTTTTATCAGGCGCATCCCGCAGTTAATATCGAAACCTATACCACCCGGAGAAATCACACCTTTCACCGGGTCGAATGCCGCAGTCCCACCGATTGGAAACCCGTAGCCCCAGTGTCCGTCCGGCATGCAGAGCGCGTAGTTGATGATGCCCGGGAGTGTCGCCACATTACTGATCTGGTCGAACACTCCTTCCTCCATACCCTCGATCAGCGTTTCGGTGGCGTAAATCCTCGCAGGTACTCTCATACCCTTTTTGAAGCTTTTCGGTATCTCCCAGAGTGTTTCGCTTATTTTTTGCAGGTAGTTCGGTATGGCCACAATCATTCCCACACAGTAAAAACACTGAAGTTTTTTTGATGCACCATTTTATAAAACAACTATTTTACAATATTAATAATATACCTGCATTTATCGGCGGTCAACGGCATACGGGTGTGTCACCCGGGAGAAGTTTCCGATTTCACGTTATTAAAAATTAATATGCGGGCTCCAGGGGAATAGGTATGTTATAGAATACAACTGATTTTACCGAAACGGAGCACACAAGATGGCATTTGAATCAGGCAAAACGTTTCACGGTTTTCGGCTGGAACGGGAGAAAAAGATAGGGGAGATCAACTCAACGGGCAGAATATTCGTTCACGAGAAGAGCGGAGCCCGGCTGCTCTCGCTTTCGAATGATGACGACAACAAGGTTTTTTCGATCAGTTTCAGAACGCCACCTGCAGACAGCACCGGTATTCCGCACATCCTGGAGCACTCGGTGTTGTGCGGTTCAAGGAAATATCCGTCGAAAGAACCGTTTGTAGAGCTTGTCAAGGGATCGCTCAATACCTTTTTAAATGCAATGACCTTTCCTGACAAGACTATGTATCCGGTCGCGAGCAGGAACAAGAAGGATTTTTTCAATCTCATGGACGTATATCTCGATGCCGTGTTCCATCCCAACATCTATTCAGTGCCTCAGATATTCATGCAGGAGGGATGGCACTATGAGCTCGAAGACCCGAAGGGAGAGTTAGCTTACAGGGGCGTGGTGTACAACGAGATGAAGGGTGTGTTTTCTACCCCGGAGGCTGTTCTTTTTAGAAAGATACCCGAATCCCTTTTTCCCGATACGCCGTACAGCTTCGAATCGGGGGGTGACCCCGATGATATACCCGGACTCACGCTCGAGAAGTTTCTCGACTTTCACCGTGAGTACTATCATCCTGTGAACAGCTATATCTACCTCTACGGTGACGGGGATGTCGATGAACTTCTGCAGTTTCTTGATGAACATTATCTGAGTGATTTCAATAAGATTTCGGTTGATTCAGCGATCCCTTCGCAGAAGCCCTTTGAAGCCCAGAATGAAATGGTAGTGCATTATCCCATTCTACCGAATGAAGAAGAAAATAACCGGGGCTTTCTCAGTATGAACTTCGCTGTCGACTATGCATCAAACCCTGAACTCTACCTCGCATTTACTATTCTGGAGTATCTGCTTCTCGAAACGCCAGCAGCACCGCTGAAGAAGGCGCTCATGGACAGGAGCATAGGCAAAGATGTGTTCGGCCATTTTGAGAGAGATATTCTCCAGCCTGTGTTCAGCGTCGTGGTGAAAGGCAGCAGTGAAAAAAAGAAATCACAGTTCGAAGGGGTGTTGTTCGAAGCATTGAGTGGGCTCGTTAAAAAGGGAATTGACCGGGATATTGTAGAGGCTGCGGTAAACATCCATGAGTTCGGGCTGCGCGAGGCTGATTTCAAGGGTCTTCCGAAAGGTCTCGTATACGATATGGCGGTTATGGGGAGCTGGTTGTACGAGGGGGACCCCTTTGTTCATCTGGAATATGAGAAGAGTCTTTCGATTGTCAAGTGGGCATTAAGCGAACCCTATTTTGAAGGTCTTATTGAACGATTTCTCCTTAAGAACACGCACCGCTCTCTCGTTATGGTGCTGCCCCAAAAGGGTCTTGTTGAAGAAAAGGAGCGGGAAGTTAAGCAGAAGCTCAGCGAGTTCAAAAAGGACCTGTCTGAAGAAGAATTGAAGAAACTGGCCGAGGAGACTGAAAAACTGAAAAAAAGACAGATGACTCCGGACCCAAAGGAGTATATCGATAAAATCCCTCTGCTCTCACTAAAGGATATCGATCCCGAGGCGGAACGTCTACCTCTGGAAGAGAAAGAGGAGGAGGGTGTAACGATACTCGCTCATCCTCTGTTTACATCTGGTATCGTGTATATGAACCTCTACTTCGATTCCAGAGCAGTGCGATACGAGGACCTGCCGTATCTTTCACTTCTTTCACGTCTGCTCGGACGTATCAGCACGGATCGGTACAGCTACTCGGATCTTTCAAACTACATCAATATACATACCGGCGGCGTTTACCTGAGCAACGAAACATACGGGGACAAGGACGAGGACGCACAGTACTTTCCCAAGATGACTGTCAAGTCAAAAGCGCTTGTAAAAAAACTTCCAGAGCTGTGCAATATAGTTGGTGAGATAACCGGAAGAAGCAGGTATGACGAAGTAAAGCGGCTTCGCGAGATAGTACAGGAAACAAAGTCACGCTTCGAAATGAGCATATACGATCAAGGGCATCTACTTGCCTCGAGCAGACTGCTTTCCTACTTCTCGCATAAAGGCATGTATGCGGAACGGCTCGGTGGAATCGATTTTTTTCATTTCATAAGCGATCTCGAACGGAATTTCGACGATAGAGTGGACGAGGTGCTACATAAGCTCCAAACGATTGCCGGTCTGATATTCATGCCCGAAAACATCACCGTCAGCGTAACGGCAGATAAACGGGATTATGGACTGTTCAAGCAGAACTTTGCACGGGTGCTCGATTACTTTGAACATACAAAATGCTCCTATAACAGTTACCCTTTCAAGGAAGAACGGAAAAACGAAGGGCTTCTGACCCCGGGCAACGTGCAGTACGTGGCAAAGGGTTTCAACTTTCGTAAGCTGGGCCACGGGTACAGCGACAGCCTCCAGATACTCAGAACGATTGCGAGCCTCGATTATCTCTGGAACCGGGTTCGGGTTAGGGGTGGCGCATACGGCTGTTTTGCCCGTTTCTCACGGGACGGGAATATGTATTTCTGTTCATACCGCGATCCGAACCTGAGGGAGACACTTGAAGTGTATAATGGGGCCGCCGATTTCATTCGTAGCTTCGACGCCGAAGAGCGGGAGATAACGAAGTATATTATCGGTACCATCAGCAGGTTCGATCGGCCACTCACCCCATCCATGAAGGGTGAAACCGCCGCAGGCCGGTATTTTCAGAATATCTCTCAGAAGGATGTTCAGGAGGCGCGGGAGGGTATACTGCAAACCGGAAAGAAGGACATCCGCGCTGCAGCAGACCTTGTTGCCGACGCAATGAAACAGAACTACATGTGCGTGTTAGGCAGTGAGGGGAAAATAACGGAGCATAAAGGGCTTTTTGGAAACCTGGTCGACGTGTTTACGTGAATTAACTGCATCGGGTACAAAGTTTTAATAATCCCGCCTTATTTATCAATCAAACTTCTTGACATAATTAGTATACATGATGTATGGTGATGAAAGCATTGATGAGATAAAATCATAGGCACGTGAAATTTCAATCATAAAATGTTGAAAATAGCGCGTGCCGTGTGGTTTTTACCAATAGAACGTATTGATAGGAAATTGAAGCAAAATAACGTTCATTGGGCTAAAAACTCTGGCACAAACAACCAGAGTATAATATAAGTAAAATCATATATGCTAAAGGAGGCAGTATATGGCAGAGCAAACTCAAACCAGAGGTTGGGTGATTTACCCCATCGGGAGCAGACCGAAGTGGGGTCTTTCATTTCTGCTCGGAATACAGCAGTACCTCACGATGTTCGGGGCAACGGTCCTGGTGCCGCTTATTATCGGCGGGGCAATGAAGGTGCCTATTTAAGAGCAGGCAATACTTATCTCCACGGTATTCTTCTGCATGGGTATTGCAACACTTATACAGCAGTCGCCGATCGGGAACAGGCTGCCGATAGTGCAGGGGAGCTCTTTCTCCTTTCTCCCTCCGACGTTTGCTATTATCGGACTCGTGAGTGCCCAGAACCTGGGTTGGCAGGTTATGATTCAGCAGGTAGCGATTGCCATCATGGTCGCGTCCCTCTTTGAAATAATTCTGGGTTACACGGGACTTATGGGGTATATAAAGCGTGCGATCAGCCCCGTGGTTATCGCGCCGACTATCACCATGATCGGCCTCAGCCTCTTCGCGATCGGTGTGCCTGCAATGGCGAGCAGCTGGGGGGTGTCTATAATAACCATTGTTGCTCTCATTCTTTTCTCCCAGTTATTCTCAAGGTACTCCCGTGTGTTTCTGCTGTTTCCTGTTTTACTTGCAATAATCGTCGGGTGGATTTCGGCCCTGATTGGCTCGGCCGCAGGCTGGATTCCGGCGGACAGCACATCGTTCATGCTCGGAGCCAAACTCGATGCCATAAAGGCGGCTCCCTGGTTTACCATACGCCACATGATTCCCTTCAAGTTCGGTTTTCCGGAGTTTGGGAGCATCTTTGTTGCCGGCAGTTTCGGCATGCTTGCCGGATACCTCGCATCCATGATCGAATCAATCGGCGACTACTACTCATGCGCCAGGATTGCTGAGGGGCCGGTACCGACAGAAAAGATGATCTCAAGAGGGCTCGGTGCCGAGGGTCTCGGGTGTCTTATTGCCGGGTTGTTTCAAAGTGTAGCAGCAACGACTTCTTACTCCGAGAATATCGGCGCTATTGGCCTTACACGGGTGGCGAGCCGCAGGGTGATTCGCGCTGGCGCGATCATCATGCTGGTCATACCTCTTCTGGGCAAGTTCAGCACGACGCTTGCAACGCTTCCTGATGCGGTGAAGGGTGCGATGTACGTGGGCCTATTCGGCATGATTGCCGCTGTCGGGCTTTCGAATCTGCAATTCGTCAATTTGAACAATGCGCGAAACCTCTTTATCATCGGGATCTCGCTCTTTGCCGGCCTCAGTATGAATGCAAACTTCAGCAAGAACCCCATCGACTGGTCACAGGCGGGCGAGGCAGCCCAGGTGCTCGGAAATATATGCCAGGCGATCTTTACCTCGGCAATGTCCGTTACGGCAATCGTCGGGCTTCTGCTTGACAACCTCCTGCCCGGTGCAACGCGGGAGGACCGCGGGCTTGCGGTATGGGAGGCTGAGGCTACTGAAGAGGCATGGGCTAAAGCTGAGGAAGAGTGGAAACAGATGGCTGTCGGTGAAGAAAGACAGGTGTTTGCGAAATAATCTGCGGAAACATGTTCAGGGGTATGAACCGATACAATTTCATACCCCTGAACGGTTTATATGTGCGCCATGAAAAATCTGCCAAGCGTGATTCGAGTTGAAATGATGAAGCAGAAGGTTCAGTGGTTTTTTACCGTCCTTCTCATGTTTTTTCTGGTCTGTACCTTCTATGCAATATTCAACGTCGGTAACCCGCGGTCTCTCTTCCGCCCGGTGATACACGACCCCTCATATGATACGCTCACCACCATTATCCTCGCCGTATTGACGGCGTTGATTGCGATGGTGCTCTATGCGGGGAGGATGCAGACTGAAAGCCCCATCACGCACCTCCTCGACATTAACGAGGCGTACATTAGGGAACTTCGCGAAGAGGGGAAGAGCGATGCGGATATCGCCGAATCATTCCTGAAGGAAATGGGCAGTAAAAAAGGCATCGTTCACAGGCTTGCAAGGCGGAAAGTTTTACGATATCTCTCGAGGATGTAGCTGCCATGTCTGAAGGTTTGAGTATGGTAGGGTGGGGGATTTTCGCCGCCCTTTTTTTTGGAGTGCTTGTTTTTATCGTGCTGATGCGCCGTGTCGAATCCAGGAGAATAGAGAACAGGTTTGACAAGGACAGTATTATCATCAGCAGCTACGGGGTGAACTATTTCGGCCTGTCCTCTGAAGCGGGCGGACCCGCCCGTAGTGCGGGAACACTCGTTCTGCTCAAAGACGGGATCTACTACCGGGCTCGATTCAGAAAAAAGGAGCTTTTCATTCCCGGTGATATGATAACGGCGATACGAATAGTGGAAACGCATAAGGGGAAGCCGCTCTACCAGAAGGCGATTGCCATAGTTTTCAGGAGAGATGAAAACGAAGTGTCCGCATGTTTCCGTATTCCCTTTCCCGATCAGTGGATCGGCGCTATCAGGAAAAACCTCCTCTCAAAATAGTATGCCTGCAGGGGGCTTGCGCTTTTATTAATCAGCCTGCCTTATTCCTTTAATTGAGGGCTTGTGTGATCAATTTTAGGATATTCAATAACTGCACTCTCCCAGAACTTTTCATCGAGTTCCGGGATATCCGAATAATCAATATCTTTATCTTTGATCTCATCAATCTTCTTCAATCTTTGCTCTTTCGATACACTCATGGTATCTCCTCCCTTCCCTTCGGTTTGCTTTTCTTGCTGATATAATTCTTATAACATCCTTTCGTTCAGTATATACCACTATCCATACATAAGGCCCAATCTTTCCAATACTAATCTTTCTTAGAGTATAAATATTTTGATAACAGTCAACCTGTTTTAAAAAATCATCATACACAACTTGATGTAAAGATAGGTAAGTAAACTTGTCAATCTTAGAAGTTGAAAATTATCACTTACCTAATGGTTTTTACCTAAAGTATATAATATTACGGCAATGTAGTATAATATAGTCATTTGTATTCGAAATTCTGGTACCTGTGCCCTTGGTACAAAATGCCAGAATTCTAATGGATAAAACCATATATCATGTTGATTCTTTTCCCTGTCCTCAATATCATTTGAAATTAAGTTTCCACTTGACAATAAATATATATGTGTTACAATGTATGACATGAAAACTTCAACAATTACAATACGTTTAGATGAAGACCTCGATAAGCTTCTTACTGATGTAAGCTGTGAATCCGGTCGAAGCAGAAGTGAAATAGCTCGTGAAGCTCTCAGGCGGCAACTAAGTGTTATCCAATTCGAGTCGCTTCGTAAACGCGGTATGCCCTTTGCTGAAGCTCGCGGTTTTCTCACAGACGAAGATGTGTTTAACGAAGTCTCATGAAGGTCTTTCTTGACACAAATGTGTTAGCAAGCGCATTTGCAACCCTTGGACTTTGTTCAGATGTTCTTCGTGAGGTATTGGCTTCTCATGATTTGTATACAAGTATTGAAGTACTCAAAGAATTGAGAGGTGTTCTTAAAAACAAGTTTGGGTTCCCTGAGAACCTTATAAATAAAATCATTTTGTTACTTCAGCGCGAGACGAATATTGCTTACCCGAAAAAACAGGTTGAAATCCATATTAAAGATAAGACTGACATCCCAATTGTAAATGCTGCTATAGCTACCGGTATCCATGTGTTTGTTACAGGGGACAAGGAACTACAGGACCTTGCAAGGATTGGGAATCTTGAAATAATATCACCGAGAAGGTTCTGGGAGATACTCAAAATTCGATAACCGTAGTTCATTGTATTACAAGAGGATAATCATATGAATGGTACATTGCAGCATGTCTTTCAATTCCCTATAGGACAGGACAGTTCACATTGCCGACAGTATTTGGCAACTCTTTCTGTTTGAGGTATCTCCTCCGTGTCCCAAGCAAACTGCACCATTTCACTATAATTTATTTCAGAGTCCTCATTATCTTTATCCATCTGCATCAGGCACCTGGCCCTGCTAAAACTCCCGTCTCGTCCGGGAAGACTAACCATTATCGGTTCATTAGATGAAAATACGATCTTTCCATAGGCATTCTGGGGGCACGACTTTCTACAGAATTCTTCACAGCCGTCACATGGATCAAAAGCGATGGGACCGGTAGGCGTCAACTCGTCTTCAAGCAGCATTGCGCGAAGACGAACTTTAGACCCGAGTTCTGGGGTAACAAGCAGATTATTTCTACCGATACACCCCAGCCCAGCCAACACCGCCGTATCCTTGAGGTATATTCCACCCGTCTTGACAGAGTAAGGCATTTTATGTGTTTTAATACCGAATTCCTTTTCAATCCAAACAGACAGTTCTCTATTGATCCTTATCAGAGTACGGTTTCCTGGAGAGCCTTTGGCATCCCACCAATCAAGTTCAGGCTTATCCTGCGGATGCGAAACTGCGATAACCAGAGCTGATTTGGCTTCTGGAGGCCATTTTATTTCAGTGAAATCTGCCAACTCCAGACCAGAACCAACTTTGACTATTTCCATATCGATTTTTTTAAAGATTCTATGGGAGGGTGATTTCTTAAGGTGTTCAACACTCGCGATACCTGCCACTGCAGCTCCCATTTCCTTAGCCTTCTCAATGATCTGAGTGCTTCTCCCCGAAGTCATTGATGATTCTCCTCAACAATATTGATAGAAAAAATTATATCTTCAGTTTGCCGGGAATACCATGTAAAACGTGATTTTTAGATAAAACAGGGAATAGCGAATCTCATCCATCCAAGAATCCTTCAAATACATGCTATTTTCCTATTCAATAATATTACGCTATAAAACTATATCAAGAAAAACCGTAATAATCTCACATTAAAGGGAATTATTGCAGCAGCAAGCAGAGGATGTATTGAGCCTGCAAAAGCTGCCTAGTCAAGCGGCATTATCCGTCCAGATAATATCAACGATATCTTTAAAAACATCTTTTTACTTTTTCCTGATAAGGGCGAGCGCGATCTTTTCTGCGGTTATGGGCATGGATTTTATTCGTATTCCGAGCGCATCCTCAACGGCATTTGCGACCGCCGGTGCGACCGGTATCATCGTATGCTCGGCAACTCCGCGCGCGCCGAACGGGCCGTCATGCTGCGGCACCTCGACAATTATCGGGATGATTTTTTCGGGGATGTCGAGTGCAGTCGGTATTTTATAATCTGAGAAGTTCGGGTTCAACAGCTTCCCGTTCTCATCGAAACGGATATCCTCGTACAAAACGGTTGCAAGTCCCTGCAGGAACCCTCCGATTATCTGGTGTTTCACGAGATCCGGGTTGAGTGCCTTACCGGCATCGATCGCCTCGGCTGCCTTCAGTACCCGCATTTTTCCCGTCTGCCGGTCTATTTCAAGAACAATGGCACTGGCGCCGACCGTGTAGTGTACGTTCGGGTGCCCTCCCTGGCCGGTTTCGGGATCACTGAACGCGGATGTGAACTCCGGCATGAAGATGCCCCTGCCGAGAACCGGTCCGCCCCTGAATGTGCCGTCTTCGACCATGATGCCGTCTATGACCAACTCTCTCAAGGAGAGTTCGAATTCCGGGTCCGTCGTGCATTTGACCTTCTCATCCTGCAGATAGAGAGAATCGATTTCGTATTGAAATGACCTGTGGACGGTATCGAAAATCTGCCCCCGTGCATCGAGGGCTGCATGTTTTACCGCGTTTCCGCATGACCAGGTTACATGTGATGCAACAGTCTGCCATTCATACGGGTTTCTGTCAGTATCGGGTGTTTCAACCCGTATTTTCGACACGGGCACCGTGAGAATCTCGGCTGCAATCTGTGCCATCACGGTGAGATAGCCCTGTCCGATCTCCATTCCCGATACGAGAATATTGATGCTCCCGTCCTCATTGAACTTGAGAAAAGCAGCGGAGGATGCGTTCGGCGGCATTGCCGGCGCTTTCCAGATTGCGGCCATTCCCTTGCCGATTACCTTGTTCGGATCTTTCGATTCTTCTTTTTTTCCGAAAGCAACCGCTTCGGCAACCCTGTCGATGCATTCGATCAGGCCGTTTTCGTTCATCTCCGCCCCGTAGGCGAGGGTATCCCCTTTACGGATGCCGTTTTTCTTTCTGAATTCACGGGGGCTCATGCCTATCGCGGCAGCAAGACGCGACATGTGAGATTCGACACTGAACATCATCTCGGAGTAGCCGAATCCTCTGTAAGGGCCCCCGGGTGGCAGGTTCGTGTAGATGCAGAACGAATCGATATGGGCGTTTGGAACCCGGTACGGGCCCGTTGCAGAGAGTCCTGATGCATTGACCACGTTTGCCCCGTACTCGACATATGCGCCTTCATCCCAGTAATTTGCAAGTTGAAAAGCGGTAATGGTTCCGTCTTTTTTAACGCCGATCTTCAGTTTCGAAACAACCTGCTGGCGCTGATATGTGTTGTAGAATTCCTGGGCCCGTGTCCAGCGGACCTTAACGGGGTTCCCCCTGACTGCTGTTGCGAGCGCTGCGGCCAGTATCTCCATCGTCAGCCCGGCCTTTCCGCCAAATCCTCCTCCCACGTAGGGCGTGATTACGCGGACATCCTTATGGCTGAATCCAAGCGGGGCAAACGCCTGGGCAAACAGGTTTCTCTGGGTATGCGGTGACTGGGAGGATGCCCATACCGTAAGCCGCCCTGCGTAGTCAAGAAGCCCCACAGCGATATGCGGCTCGATGGCGCAGTGCGCGTACCTGGGCACACGGTAGGTATCTTCGAGAATGAAATCTGCTTCCTCGAATCCTTTTTCTATATCTCCCTTTCGTATCTTTCTCAGATGAGAAATATTCGTGCCCTTTTTCGGAAAAAACCAGGGCACATGCTCGTAAGAGCCTAAATCCGGGTGTACGACCGGCGAATCATCGGTTACAGCCTGTAGGGGATCGAAAACCGGTGTAAGTGTTTCGTATTTAACTTTAATCAGGCCGAGCGCTTTTTGGGCTGTTTTCAAGTCCCGCGCGATGACCGCAGCGACCTGCTCACCGACGAAACGCACCCTGTCCTGGGCGAATATGAAACGGTCTTTCATATAGAGGCCGAATTTATAGGGGAAGTCTTTTCCGGTCACGACCTTTAGGACACCCGGCAGTTTCTCCGCTTTCGAGATGTCTATGCCTTTTATCAGCGCATGGGCGTGGGGGCTTTCCAGCACTGCAGCGTAGAGGAGATTCGGACCGAAGTCGATATCATCGACATACAGGGCGGCACCGGTTACCTTGTCCTTTTCATCTATTCTGCTGATCGGTTGACCGATATAGGTATACTCTTTCATCTTTTCCTCCTTCAACCCTTTTTCGATGCATCAAGAACAGCGTCGATTATGGGTGTGTATCCGGTACACCTGCACAGGTTGCCGGCGAGTGATTCTTTTACCTCTTCTTCCGACGGGTGAGGGTTTTTCTCCAGGAGCTCAACTGTAGAGAGCACCATACCGGGCGTGCAGAACCCGCACTGGAATGAGCTGTGCCCGATGAAGGATTCCTGTAGATTATGCAGCTTTTCTTCGGGGATGCCTTCGAGGGTTTGAATATCTGTGCCGTCGGCTTCAACGGCAAGAATAATACAGGAACGGACGCTTCTGCCGTTCAGAAAAATGGTACAGGAGCCGCAGTCTCCGCGACCGCATCCGTATTTCGGACTCTTGACACCGAGCCGGTCACGAAGTACATCGAGAAGAATATCGGTCGGTTCAACCTCTATCTCTCTTTTCATGCCGTTCAGAGTAAACTCGATTATCTTTTTCACTTTTTTCTCCTCACCCGTGCTCACTGGTTGTTACCAATTGCAGCGATTTTTCGGTTTTCGCGTTCCTCACATGGATCTTGTACCGTAATCATCATTCCTCACAGGAGACTCACCCCGTACTCAGGACCTCCACCGTCACGACGTGAAAGAGCGGCTTTCAACCCGCGTTCGAGCATGACACCCGTTACATGCAACCGGTACTCTTTCGTCGCCCTGATGTCTGTAATCGGTGATAGTTCCTGCGGTAGCAATTTTATTGCTTCGGAGATCAGTGTATCGGTGATTTCCTTCCCGTTCAGCAGGGATTCGATTTTTTTGGCCCGTGCCGGAACGGGCGCGAGTGCGCAGAATGCAATGCGGTACTCCCCTTCATCAAAGGCGTACACCCCGACACCGGCCTGCGCGAGGTCCTCGCCTCTGTAACGTCCAAGCTTCACGTAGCTTCCGCCGAAACACTTCTGCGGCAGTTTGATGGATATACCTTCGGCGTATTCGGTGTCTTTGAGATCGGTTTTCCTGGGGCCGAGAAACCACCTGTCTATGGGCACTGTGCGTTGTCCATTCCTGTCCCTGACCAGTACCTCGGCCTCCAGGCAGAGAAGGGGAGGACCGCTGTCAAGCGACGGCACGGCAGAACATATATTGCCGACTACCGTAGCCCTGTTTCTGATGCCGACTGAAGCGACTGTTCGTGAAGATTCCCAGAGAACGGGAAATTGTTCGCGTATTTCAGCAGATTCGATGAGGTCGGTGAAGGTAACAAGGGCGCCGATAAAAAGTCGGTTGTTCGAAAACTCCAGTCCTGAAAGCTGTCGGATGTCCTTGAGGTCAATGACTGCATCTGGTGCGGTGGTTCCGTCCTCCATCTGAACGATCAGATCGGTGCCGCCGGCAAGCAGGGATGCTTTGCCTTTATATTCTGCAAGCAGCTTGAGCAGGTCGTCACGGTTGCTCGGCCTGTAGTATTTGAAGTCATTGATTATCGCCATTTGCGCCTCCTCCATGGCCATATACACATAACATGTAGTTCTATTGAAGGGCACAATCTTTTGCAGATTGTTGTTTTATACCATGCGCACTGATTATTATACTAATTTAATCAATACGCGCAGCACCAGGTATAAATAGGCAAGTGCACTTTCAATCGTAAAAGGTTCAAACCGATCGGGTTCGTTGATAAGTATTTTTTCGTTGCAACCGCACAGTCGAACCCATTCTGACGGCCGAAGGTCGGAAGAACACCTGCCTAATGGTTTTTACCTACTGAATACGTATTTTCCACCTTTCTCGATGACATTCATCGGCTGTTTATTCGGAAGCTTCACATCCGAATAATGCCGCCGGTGAGCGGTACTATGAAACCCATCATCATATCCGGGTCACTGTGAATCAAGCGCGACGATTCTGCAGATGCTCGACTCCATTTCAATCGCACGCCACGGGAATGCGCCGATCCAGACCCGTTTGTTGTTCACCCTGTCGATATCGCCGCCAACGCATTCGGCATGGACGATTCTCTTCGGGAAGAGTTTGATGTGCATGACCTGGTAGTAGTAATCGAGCGGGAACATCTGATCCCATGTTTTTCCGTAATCCTTTTTCAGCTTCTCTTCCGCCTTTGTGAAATGGGCGGGCTGCCACTGCCGTATAATTGTGTTCATCGGATGGTCTGCCGATCCGCAGTCGACGCCAATCCATTTAAACTGCATCTCTGCGACCCATTTGTCAAAGCTCGGGTCGGGACCCGGATGGCAGATCATATACCGTATTTCGTCCGCCTCGGGATGGGTCCAGTCAAAACGGTGATACCCGGTATTGATGATGAGGATATCGCCCTTTTTTATTTCTGCTTTACTTTTCAGCATGTCGGGGCTGTACAGGCTGTAGTCGGAAACCTCGCCCGATATGTCGACCACAACACCATCACCGACCCACTCATCGATTGGTACCTGTCCGATAGCCCTGCCGTGCCCGTAGAAGTGTATCTCACCGTCCATATGGGTGCCCACATGATTACTCGTTTTGATAACCTGCCCGTTTGCGCCCATTCCGCCGTCGTAACAGCCTGCGAGCCGCTTGAAGTACTGGATCTGTAGCGGCATGTAACTCGGCCACGGCGGTGTGTGCACACTCAACGGAACTGTCAGATCGTACACTGTTACGTCTTTCATCAGTTTTAAAAACTCGTCACTCTTCATAATTGACCTCTGTTATATTTGTAGTTTTCAAAACAGCTTTCCGAACTCGATGAGCGCCTCTTCGAAGCAGGACCGGGGCGCCCTGAGGATCCCCGCACCGATCTGGCCGATACCCGGGTCCTTGTGCGCAATACCCGTATTGATAAAGGGTAGGAGGTTCAGCCTGTTCACAAGCCGGATATCCATACCGACCGGCGTTCCCCTGAAATCAAGTGCCGGTATCCTGTAGGTTGTATGTTCTCCAACCGTTATCTCGTACATCTCCTGTGTAAATCCGATTGCATCGGATACGGTTCCTCCAACGAACTTCACTATCGCCGGCGCTGCGGCCATTGCGAAACCGCCTATTCCCGCAACCTCGGAAACCGTGCTGTCGCCCAGGTCCCGACAGGAGTCTTTCTCGCTGAAACCGGGAAAGTACAGGCCCTTCGGTATGCCGGCCTGGGCCGTAAACCAGCGTTCTCCGAGCCCGGCGATCCGTATCCCGAGGTTTGTGCCGTTTCGGGCCATTGTCGAAACAATCGAACTGTTTTCAAGACCGACGACAGGGTCTGTATTTGCCTTGCATGCAGCCATTGAGATATTTAAAAAGGAATGATCGTTTCCTGAAAGGAATTCGATGACCGCGCGTATGGTATTACAGTCCAGGTCTGTTTTCAGGAGGTGCGGTGTTATTTCTCGTATGAACAGGGATGTCGCAGCCACGTTTCTGTTGTGGCACTCATCGCCCATCATCAGCGCGCGGGCGGTCAGGTCTTTGATGTTTATTCCACCCGATTTCTGCACTCCTTTCCTGAGCGCAGGGGCGAGAATGGTTTCCATCCACTTCAGTTTCCGGATGACATCATCGCTGTAGGCGCCGAAGCGAAGAACTTTTCCAAGCCCCTCGTTCAGTGTACAGAATGCCCTGTTTCCGCTCGTCTGGTTCTCAATAACATATACGAACATGGATGGTGAAACGACGCCCGCCATAGGACCGACTGTCTGGTGATGATGGCACGGGTCGAATCGTATTTCTCCGGAGGATGCAATCTTTTCGGCCTCCTCGAGATTTTCTGCAATGTCTTCGTACAGGAGTGCGCCCATTACTGCGCCCTTTACGGGACCGCACATCCTGTTCCAGGACACTGGCGGTCCTGCATGAAGGATCAGGTTTTTCTCCATGCCGGGTATGACTTCGGAAGCTGGACGTATGTCGATAAGTACCGGCCGGGCACTGGTAATGAGATCGACTGCCTTCTGATTCGCTGCATCTATCTTTTTTCGTGCGGAGGGCTGGTTGAGACTGTTGAGCACACGTATGATTTCGGGATTGCCGGATGCAGGCGGTGACCAGTCCACATGCAGAACATCGCCCCCCTGAGAGCGTATAGAATCGGCGAAGGTTTTGAGGCCGATATTTATTACCTTTGGCTTTGATCGAAACAAGGCGTCCAGTGTATCCATTACACATTCCCCTCACTCTTGGCAGGTTTACCTGCCTGTTTATTCAACAGTGTGTCTACTATATTAAATATCAGATGTTCGACTGCATATCCTGCAACATAAGTGCGACAAAGCGAGCCGCCTGGGCATTGGACGGCATAACGATAACACCCGCTTCCTCGAGTCGACTTGTCTGATCGGCAGCCCCCTGCAGGTCCTCTTCGGTGCCGGTAACCGATGCGATGAACGATATATACCGTCCATCCTCATGTGCCGTCTGTCCGGCCCTTTCGATGGAAGGAGCGAGTGCAGCCCACGGATCGGGATGTGCCCCGTATCCAAGCACCACGTCTAAAAGTATGACCCCGCACTCCCTGTCGCCTGCCTCCTGTTCAATGCGCTCGGTGCGCAGGGTGAAATCTATCATCGGATGCGGACGACCCCTGGTAAACTCGTCCTCCCCGAGGTCGATAATCGTGTTCCTGTAACTCTGTAGACTGTTTTTCAGCTTAAGTTTTTTTTGCAGGGGAACATTTGAATAGATGTCCTCAACCATATTAGAAATAACCCAGATCGCTTCTTCAGCGAGCGTTCCCCCGGAAAAAAGCCCGCGAAGGTATTTTCCTTTTCCGATTTTTTCAGATTCTGTTTTAGCTCTGTTGCGTATGGCCTGTTCATCACTGTTGAAGAACATCGGGATATATTCTCTGTTTTCATACAGAGACACGGCTTTTTCTACTGCTTCCTCAAGGCCTCCGGCGAAAGGTAGATTTCTCTTTTCTGCCTCCAGGGGATTGCCGTTCAGGAAGCTGGTTACGTACGTCTTTGTGCACTTTTGTATAACATCAAGAATTTTGTTTGCTACTTTTATATCCGGCGGTTTCGAAAGAATGATAATTACCTTTGTCATTTCGTCTCGCTCGAGTGCTTCGATTCCCCGGAGCATTGTTGCGCCACCTACTTCTTTTGACAGGTCCCTCCCGCCGGTACCGATTGCATGCGATATACCATAGCCCTTTTTATGGAGAAGGGTGCTGATCTCCTGAATACCCGTGCCGGATGCGGCAACGATCCCGAAGGGCCCCCTGCGCACTGAATTCGCAAATCCAAGGGCTACACCGCCGATGATGGCGGTGCCGCAGTCAGGCCCCATAAGCATCAGCCCAAGTTTTGAGGCCCTCTTTTTCAGGCCTATCTCTTCATCAAGCGAAACATTGTCGCTGAAAAGCATGACCGATCTCCCGCTTTCAAGGGCCTCCATCGCCTCGGCAGATGCATATTCACCAGGTACCGAGATGAGGGCAATAGTTGCATCAGGCATGCGTCCTATTGCGCTGCCAAGGTTTTTCGGCGCAGAGGCTTGCTGTTTTTCTTCAGTTTCGGTTTTAGCCGTGAGCTGGTTTTTAACCTCCTGAAGCACTCTCTGGACAGCCTGTTCATCCGATGTCCGGACTGCGATTACGAGATCGCCCGGACGGGCCCTTTTTCCTTCGTTTGTCAACAGCCCGCTTGCTTTGAGCAGTTCGAGGTTGGCGGCGGACCCCATTATTGCAGTGGCCTCTTCAACACCGTCTAACGAATTGACGAGCTTTTCACTCATCGACATGAGCATTATTGAATCAAGGTAGGTATCAGCAAGGATAATATTTTTTGTTTTCATATATAACTCCATTGCGGTGCTGCACGGTACAATATCAAGGTTTGCCTGTTTCCAAAATGTTTATATTGTGAAAGATATATTCATAATGTAAACTGTATCATAGTATTTGATTTTTTTTAAGCATTTTTTTTCAACAAAATTTATCACTTTTTTCCTGGATTGAACCCCTTTATTTTTATCTTTTCTTTGGACCTGTAAACAGTGAATAAAGTGATTGACATGAGGCCCGGATTAAATACAATAGTTTATAATATGAATAATTAGTTCATATTGTGAAATAATCTATCGATCAAGGGAGAAGAGTATGTTAGTCGGAGAACTGGAAAAGAAACTCAGGCCGCCCCAGCTCGATTTAAAGCCCTATCCTACGAAAGTCATCACACTTGCAAGCGGGGAAAAGATGGTGGTGCGCGAGGCAAAGCGTGAGGAAATTGGTGTTTTACTCGACACGGTGCACCCGCTTATGGGCGTTGCAAAGGATTTCTACGATATTGTTGCCGCAAGAATGTATGCGGAGCTTTTAGGCTGGTACCGGTACAGGGTTGCGAACGAGTTTGTGCTCGTCGGTGCAATTGACGGGGAGATAGCGGGAATTGTAAACAGCAGGCTTGTGGATGAAGATGTTGGTATGAGCCTTCACACATTGACCATAAAGCGGGGCTTGAGAATCGGCGCCCAGCTGTTCGCTTCGAAAATGGAGCATCACCTCGAGATACTCGGGCAGAAGGAGGTATGGATCGTGGCGGAGAGCCCGATAGGCTTTAACCGTTGGATGATAGAGTACACACTCGAGGACAGGTCTCACCTGTATCCGAAGGTGCATCACGAGCTGGGCGGTGTTCCGACCTATGTCCTGACCAGGCCGCTGTACAATGCAGTGCGAAACGAAAAGGTGAGCGGTCAGAGGCCTGTCGATACGGCGCTTCTTGCCACGGCGGACGAGCTCAGGCCGCCTGAAGAATATCCACAGATTCCCGGATACAAAAGGAGCAAAAAA
>Ga0315537_1000021_pt1 | contig 90132 bp, 85 predicted proteins | sample SalMarSW160270MG_FD_203091 | JGI IMG/M metagenome (GOLD analysis project Ga0315537, IMG submission 203091) | Salt marsh sediment microbial communities from the Plum Island Ecosystem LTER, Massachusetts, United States - Salt Marsh Sediment SW1602-70 ... | reverse complement strand
GATTCTAATATAGCTAACCAAATGGCCAATTCTTGTAACCAATTGGTATTATTTGAATTATAACCGGACAGTAGTGACCTGAAATCATGTTTGTAGATCTTGTGATGCCGCACATCAGCGGGTACAAGCTGTGCCGCATCATTCGAAACATGCCTGGATTGAAAGAAGTGTACCTTATCATACTCTCAGCTGTGGCGGAAGAGGAAGCGGAGAATTTCACCGAGTTTGGCGCTGACGCCTGCATAGCCAAGGGACCCTTTAATGAAATGGCTTCGCATGTTCTTGCTGCAATTGACGAATCCACCCGTAAAAGCCAGGGAAGGGATTTACATGAAATAAGAGGGAGTCGGGATTTTTCCCATCGTGAGATTACAAAAGAGTTGTTGCTGTCGAAGAAGCATTCCGAGCTCATCCTGAACAATCTATCCGAGGGAATTCTGGAACTCGCCGCTGAGGGGAAAATAATCTACGCCAATTCTGCTGTAACCAGATTGATAGGTATTTCCGAGACAGCGCTTCTCGGGTCTGATTTTGTTGAAATGTTTCACAGAGATGATCGGGAGAGAATAAATAAGATGATGAAAATGGGCTGGATTCCTGAAAAGTCAGGGGATTCAGTAGTGACATTGAATAATATATTGATTTCGGTCAACTTCATACAGGTTACTGGAGAGGAACAGAATTCATTCATCGTTATTCTCGAAAATGTCACCGAACGGATACGGCTTGAAGAGGAAAAGATGAAGATAAAGAAGCTTGAATCTTTCGGCCTCATTGCAGGAGGAGTCGCGCACGATTTCAACAACCTGCTGACCGTTATACTGGGAAATATAAATCTGGCGCAGATGAAGACAACTTCTGAAGATCCAGTTGCCGCAGCGCTCAGAGAAGCCGAGAAGGCGTCTCTGCAGGCAAAGGATCTGACCGAGAAGTTTATCACTTTTTCAAGCGGCGGCAAACCCGATAAGAAGCCCTCCTCGATCAAGGAATTGATTGATAATTGTGTTGCCGGGCTTCGTAATGCCTCCAATGTAACATGCAGATGTTCACTGCCTGACGTGTTGTGGAACGTTGCTGTAGATCAAGGGCAAATGAAACAGGCGTTTTGTAATATACTCCAAAATGCGGGGGAGGCAATGCCCAAGGGTGGGGTCATAGAAATCGCCGCAGAAAATGTAACCGTTGATTCAGTGCGGAAAGACACAGGTTTGCCCGTCAGCTCCGGCGGCTACGTAAAAATCTGCATACGGGATAAAGGAATAGGTATACCCGAGGAAAATATCGAGAAGATATTCGATCCCTATTTTACGACCAGGGACCGGTGGACGCAAAAAGGATTGGGTTTAGGTCTCGTGATTACACATTCAATTATTAAAAAGCACGAAGGGTACATCCGTGTTGAATCGAAGGTTGGGAAGGGAACCCATTTTTACATATATCTGCCTGCATATGATGAGGATTCCGCTGGATGAGGTTTGAGCTCACCCGGGTACGGTGAAGCAACCTGTGCTGGTAAGGGTATGTTCCTGTTGATTATTACGGTGCTTTGAATAACTTTTTAATCGTTTCGGTTGTTTCACGATACTGTTCGGCGCTCATGCGTTTTGTCCCGGATTTGTCGACTGCGGGTGCGGAACGTATTTTAAATATCCTTTCCTCGAGATGCCGCTGCGCCTGAATGCCGACAGGAGTCTTCGGCGTTTTACCGATGGCCTTTTCAATATCTTCCGGAAACTTGCCGGGGTCCGCGGTTTCATAGATGACGGACGGCAGTCTCTTTCCTTCATGCGCACGGTACTCTTCGAGCGCTTTCCAGCCGACAGAACCGTGGGGATCGAGAATGATCCCGTGTTTTTCATATACCCTATTTATCGTCCTGTAGTGGTCATCATTGCTCACACTGACCGAAAAAAAATCCCTCTTCATTCTCTCAATATCGGGCATTTTATCCAGCACACCTGCCCGTAAGACTTTTCTTGTATGTGAGTCTATCTCATCGTAGATATGCCCGCCGTAGAATTCAACGAGCCTCGCGAAGTTACTTGGATGCGACACGATCATCGCCGTGGAAGGAGACCATATGGACGGGTGTATTTCATAATTTCCTGTTTCCAAAAATTCCGGGAATACCCGGTTTTCATTCACCCCGATAACCATTCTTTCAATCGGAAGGCCCATCTCCTTTGCAATGACCGTCCCCATCATATCTCCGAAGTTGCCGGATGGGATGCTCGTTATGAACGTACCGCCGTTCAGGCCGAGTCCTTTCAGGATGAGACGCGAATACGCAAAGAAGGGGTATACCGCCTGCGGGAGAAGCCGGCCGAGGCTGATCGAGTTTGCAGAGGTGAGGCGGTTTGGGTCAGAGAAGCACTCATTTGAAAATGCCCTGTCGCTTAGAAGGGCCTTTGCAATCTCCTGGCACACATCAAAGTCCCCGTTTACGGCAAAGGCGTAAATATTTTTCTGCAGTGTCGTCATCTGCCGTCTCTGCTGCTCGCTGATGGCGTTTTCGGGAAAGAGCACCACGTTCGTGACGTTCTCGAGGCCGAGCAGAGCGTGGGCGACCGCGCCTCCCGTATCACCGCTCGTTGCCACGACAACGGTCCTCAACAGCCCCTCTCTCCCGAGAAAGTAGTTGAGTACCCGCCCGAAGAAGCGGGCCGCAAAATCTTTGAAAGAGTAGGTCGGCCCCTTTGACAGCCACAGGATAAAGGTGTCATCTGTTGCGCCCTGTATTTCAACCGGTATTTCAGACTCGTCATACGCATCTTTCAGAAGGGGCATGAAATCGTCAGCGTTGATGTCTGGTGTTACATAGGGCAGTAAAACTGTATGAGCGACCTCTGCATAGCTCATGGGCGCCATGCCTGAAATGTCTTCAATTGTAAGTTTCGGGATCGCATTTCTCTCCATCATGTACAGGCCGTAATTCGAGGCGATTCCGTTGAGGAGCGCCTGTTTGAAACCGGCCTTTTCACTGCTGTTGTTCGTGCTGTGATAGTAGACGGGCATGGCATTCTCCGTTCTGTTCTGCGCTGTTCTTTTTCCTGCAAATTCCAGTTATCAGTGAGAATTGGGAAAGCGCAGTCGTTTTCCCCTACAAGATAAATATATTTACCACCGTGTGTCATCATATTTACTGAAATGTTGAAGATTGCGGTGAAACTGTACGGTATTTCTCCTGAGGGAAATTACAGGGATGAGCTTACAGGAAAGAAAACGGGTAAAAATATCCTCTATATGAAGGCTCCTCTTGCTGAACTGGCGAAGGAGCTGAGAACGCCGGAAGAACAGCTGAATAAACGCGCTGAGATAATTCGGAATAAGTTGTTCAAAGCCCGTGAATCGCGTGAACGTCCATCAGAAAGAGATATACGGCGGACCCTATCCATCAGGAAATTCGGTCGCCATGTACAATGCGTTGAGGCTTGGCCGGATGACGGCGAATACTGACCTCGAAAAAACAGCTCAGGAAATCGGGGCTGCGTTTTCAACGAGTATCAAAAAGGCTCCGCAGTACTATCCTCATTTTATGAGCGCGCTTGGTTTTGCACTCGGACCGTCGCACGAGGTCGTCATTATCGGAAAATCCGAATCCCATGACACCAGGAAAATGCTTCGGGCGATTCAGCGTGAGTTTATGCCGAATAAGGTTGTTCTGTTCAGGCCGTCTGAGGAAGAATCGCCCGAGATACTGCAAATCGCAGGTTTCATGCGTGATCAAACCGCAATCAAGGGCAGAGCAACCGCGTATGTCTGTCAAAACTACAGCTGCAACCTGCCCACAACCGATATTGACGAGATGCTTGAACAGCTTGAGAAGTGAAGTGGCCTCTGGATCTGCTATACAATTTTACATTTGACAAAGGGCCTCGTTTGTGGTACAAATGCCGGAATAATACCAGTGGATGACAAGGAAACGCTAAATGAGCGAACAGCTTGCGATTGCAGGCGGCCGGCCGGTCGTCGATCCTGCTGAAATACAGCCGTGGCCCGTACTCGATGAACGGGACAGACAGGCAGTGCTGCGAGTTTTTGACAGTGGATATCTGTGCGGAGCGGAAGCTCCTGAGGTAACCGCTTTAGAGAATGAGTGGGCTTCCTACATCGGTCGGAAACACTGCCTCACCACGAACAGCGGTACCGCAGCGATCCATATGGCGCTTGCCGCGCTGAACATAGGCCCGGGCGATGAGGTGCTGGTGCCGTCGTATACCTTCCTCGCGTCCGCCTCATGCGTTCTCCACGCGGGCGCGGTTCCTGTGTTCGTTGATGTAGACCGGAATACAGTAACCATCGACCCGAAAAAGATTGAGGAAAATATTACGCCGAGGACGAAGGCTGTGATTCCCGTTCATATTCACGGCCTGCCTGCCGATATGGACGGTGTCACGTCTATTGCCAGGAAGCACGGCCTCCATGTTGTGGAAGATGCGTGCCAGGCGCATGGCGCTGAGTATGGGGGAAAAAAGGTCGGCTCATTCGGCGCGCTGGGCGCCTTCAGCCTCAACAGTTCCAAGAATCTGTGCGGCGGAGAGGGCGGCCTGCTCGTTGTCGACGATGAAGAGTACTACATGCGGGCAAAGATGCTGAGGATGTTCGGTGATGAAATCGATGATGAAACCAGGCTCAGAAAATACAATGCGTCGATACTTGGCTATCAGTACAGGAATCTCGAGCTTCCAGCCGCCCTTGCGCGGGCTCAGCTCGAGCGGCTCGAAGAGTACAATGCCCTCCGTATTGAAAATTGTAGCTACCTGAGTGCACATCTCAAAGATATTCCAGGTATACATGTGCCGTTAGTACCCGGGGGGCGCACGCACGTGTACTGGATGTATACGGTGGAATTCTATCCGGAGGAGATGGAAACCGATATGGCGCCTGGAGAATTCCGTGAAGCGGTTGAGAAGGCCCTTTTCATGGAAGGGGTGCAGGTGGGACAGTGGCAGACCATGCCTGTTCCCTGTCAGGACATCTTTCAGACAAAAAGCGGATATGCGGCAAGTGGGTATCCGTGGAAATTCATCGACGAATGGGAAAACCGCGCCTATAACTGCAACGATTACCCGAATGCGCTTGATTTCTGCAGGCGGTATACAGTTGTTGCAGGTATACATCCACCGAACGGATCCGGACTCATGAAAAAGTACGTCGCTGCCTTTGAAAAGGTATTTTCAAATCTGAACACTGTAAAAGAGCACCGAAACGACCCGGTAATGGCTCATTACAGCGGTGATCTATTCAGAGCGAAGTAGCCTCAAGAGCGCTCCGCCTTTCTCTATTTGAATTCAACCGTTACCTGATCTTTGAGCTCTGCTTTGATGCCCGGTATGGATTGAATGAGCTGTTTTGTTTGTTCGACGGACTGGGGATCAGAAGCGGTGAGTTTTTTAAAGGCATCCTCATTTGCGATAATCTTATTAAAGTCCATGTCTATCAGTGTTACTGTCGAGCCGTCTATGTATGACGCATCGGTTTTTAAAACATTCCCATCGACTGATACGGCAACTGTTATTCTCATATCCTTGAACATCTGTTTGAACATTTCCATCATTTCAGGGCTCATTTCACCCTGCGCGGCCGGGTTTTCTTCTCCCTTCACATCTTCTTTTTCTCCTGAACTGTCCTGCGGGTTGATGATCGTGAGGGTGGATAAATCCGTTTTGGTATCTTTTTGCAGCTTAAAGGTGATGAACTCTTTTTTGGTCTGTTTTTTCTCAGCGTTTTCCGAGGGCATAGCGGGCATATTCTCATCCGGATTCTGGTTTATCGACAGAGTGTTTATATCGGTGAAGCTGTATACTGCCCTGTACCCCTGCATGTCGTTTTCTGATATTTTTTCAACCGAGGAAAGTTTCGCCCCTCCTCCCATTACAGAGGCTTTCTGCTCGAGTTTCTCATGATCGATCAGGTCGATTTCGCCGTTACCCTCATCTCCGAATGATTCTCCCATTCCGCTGATCATCTGAAGCATACCACTGCTCAGCAAAAACGATTCTTCGACTGTGCCGCTCCCATTTTTCTGCACGATAACGTGAACGGTGCTTTCAATACACCCGGCAAGAGAGAGGGCTAAAAAAGCGATAAAAAATAATTTCAGTGCTGATTTCATCTTTTAAGTACCTCCAAGTAAGTTATTTTTTTTACTCGGTCCCAAGGGGACTTAATCCGCCGTGAAGCGACATATGTCGCTTTTTACTCCTTTGCAGTGCCATGCACATATTGTATACTATTATAAGACACAGAGGAATGTTTTTCCCGTTATTGTACAGGATTCTGCATCGGTGCAGACAGTATTATTTTATTGCTTTTGGTGCATTTTCGGAACCCGAAATTGATAACAAAACAGGAATCGAAAGAGAGGTAGTGTATGCGTGTTGTACTCGGTTCAGACCATGCAGGGTATGAATTGAAGAGAGAGCTCACCGGTTTTCTGCACGATTTGGGTCATGAGATAGTCGATGTCGGTACCAGCAGCCCGGAACCGGTTGACTATCCCGACTATGCAGAAGCTCTTTCACAGGTAATTCTTGAAAACCGGGCCGACAGAGGCATCCTTATCTGTGGCAGCGGTGTTGGAGCCTCTGTTGCCGCAAACAAGGTGCCCGGCATCCGTGCCGGGCTTTGCCATGATACCTATTCTGCTCATCAGAGCGTCGAGCATGACAATGTCAATGTCCTGGTTATGGGTGCACGGATTATCGGTGCGGCGCTTGCAGAGGATATCGTACAGGCTTTTCTCGGTGCGGAATTCACGGGGGATGAGCGGCATGTCCGACGCCTCAAGAAAGTAAATGAAATAGAGAAACGGTACCGAATTTGATTAAATGCGACCTATTCGCTATATTTTGATACCAGTTCAGGGGGGTGGAGCCTCTAATTTTTTCGGAGCGTGCGGTGAATATACTCGTATTTCTCAAACAGGTGCCAGACACTCAGAAGGTTAAAATCGACCCTGTCAGGGGGACGCTCATCCGTAAAGGTGTTCCGAGTGTTACCAACCCCTTTGATGAAAGTGCACTCGAGCTTGCGCTTGAGATACGTGAGATTACAGGCGGAAGGGTGAGTGTGCTTACCATGGGAATTCCTGATTCTGAAAACATTCTGCGGGATGCTCTGACGCTCGGCGCAGACGAAGCCTTCCTCATTACAGGGAGTGATTTTGCCGGATCTGACACACTTGCCACATCCTATGCGCTTAGTAATGCGGTACGAGCGCTCAGTCCTTTCGAGCTGTATCTTTTCGGCAAGCAGGCAACGGACGGTGATACTGCACAGGTAGGTCCCGAGGTTGCTGCGCATCTCGATATTCCTGTGGTTACCTTCGTGCAGAGCGTGCGTAAAGTGGATGAGAGGGGCATGGTCGTTGAGCGGATGGTTGACAATGGCAGGCAGATTGTAGAGGTCGATTTTCCTGTAGCGCTTACCGTGGTCAAGGCGCACAAGAGACTTCGTATGCCGAGTCTTGCCGGCATAATGGATTCTTTCGGCAAACCGGTACAGCGGCTAGGATCAGGCGACATAGGAGTCGATGTGTCTAAATGCGGATTGTCCGGATCTCCGACCAGGGTAAAAAAAATATTTTCGCCCAAGCATCAAACTGCTGTTCATTTTATTGAAGGAAGCAGTGAAGAAATGGCGCATGGATTCCTTGTAATATTGAAAAAGGAGGGCGTGTACGGTTGAGCGATGCATCAATGTACAGCGGTGTCTGGGTATTTGTTGAAAAGGGGTCAGATGGAGTAAACCCGGTTTCATTCGAGCTATTGAGCAAGGCACGGGAACTCAGCAACGAACTGGGGGGGGAGCTTACGGCACTGTGCTTCGGCGATTCAGGCACGGTTCAAACAGCAAGCCTCGCGGAATACGGTGCCGATAGAATCCTTGTTGTTTCACTGGAAAATGATCTTCTCAATAACCCTGAAGTAATGGCCAGGCATTTTTCCGCCGCAATAAATGAGAAGAAACCATCTGTCGTGCTTGCAGGCGCAACGTCTTTTGGAAGGACAATGATGCCCATCATTGCAGCGGAAATTAAAACCGGGCTCACTGCGGATTGTACCGAGCTTGCAGTTGACACCGAAAGGAAAATACTACTGCAGACGCGGCCGGCATTCGGTGGAAACGTGCTCGCAATGATCGAATGCACAGTATCGCGGCCGCAGATGGCAACTGTACGACCGCATGTATTCAAACTAAAAAAAATAAATCCTTCGAAAAAACCTGCTGTTGAGTTAAAATCATATCCTATTCCCGAGAAACGTATAGCGACCGTGCTCGAAACCATATATGAGGAAGAAACTCTCGACATTTCGGCTTCCGATATTATTGTATCGGGTGGCAGAGGGCTTGGAAGAGCGGACGGATTTGAGCTGTTGCAGCGGCTTGCGAACAAACTCGGCGGAGCCCTCGGTGCATCCCGGGGGGCGGTTGACCTGGGTTGGATCAGCCCTGCTCATCAGGTCGGCCAGACAGGACATACGGTAAATCCGAAACTGTATGTTGCATGCGGAATATCGGGCGCAATACAGCATCTTGCGGGTATGAGAGGATCTGATATGATTGTCGCAATAAATGAAGACCCGGACGCTCCGATTTTTGAAGCTGCGGATTACGGCATTGTCGGTGACCTCTACGAGGTGATTCCAAAAATACTTGAAGAAGTAGTAACCTCTACGAGGTGATTCCAAAAATACTTGAAGAAATGTAATGAAGGGCGCGGAGAGGCAATGTCTGAAATAAACATAACCGAAAAAAAAACAGGAGTGTACACCATCAGTCCGGATAAGACCGGGATGAAGATCGTGTCAGGCATGGAAGTGAAAAAAGGGTATCTTGATTATTTGCGGGATGAATCAAATACGATCGGCTTTGATGTTGAGGCCCTGTTTTTCCCGAGAACGGTGGAGAATATCGCCTATGTCTTTACTGAAGCGCAAAAAAGAGGTATGAAAGTGACCCTTTCCGGAGGGCGCACGGGAATTTGCGCAGGTGCGGTTCCGGAAGGAGGGTACCTGCTTTCCACGGAAAAGATGACCGGATTTCTCGCAATAGAAAAGAGCTCCGGGGGATATGAGCTAACACTGGAAGCCGGTATCCGCCTCAGCGAGCTTGCAAACAGACTCAAGCAGAAGGAGCTTGGACTTGCCGGTACGGTGTATGATGAGTTCTGCGCGGAAAAGAAATCCTACTTCTATCCTCCTGATCCAACTGAAACCACGGCTACAATCGGAGGAACTGTCGCGACAAATGCGTCAGGTGCGAAGACATTTTATTATGGTCCGACCCGAACCTATGTCGTCGGGCTGTCTGTTGTGCTTCCAGCCGGAGAGCTTCTAAAGATACGCCGTGGCGAGGTCATTGCAAAAAACGGGCTTTTCAGGGTGCAAAAAGAACGGGGCCGACCGCTTGAAATTCCCTGCCCCACATACGGCATACCCAAAACAAAACATGCAGCCGGATTTTATTCACACAAATCGATGGACCTTATCGATCTTTTCATTGGCTCGGAAGGTGTGCTCGGCATCATTTCAAGCGTTACAATACGGCTCGTTGAAGAACCGTTCGCTACCTGCAGTGTTATAGTCTTTTTTAAAAATGAAAACAAGGCGCTTGATTTTGTGATGAGTGCAAAAGAGGCGAAGAAAAGATCTCTATCACTAGAATATTTTGACGGAGCTTCTCTGGCTCTTCTCGACAGGGCCCGTTCAAATCAGGGCCCCATATCTGAGATACCGGAATTACCGGATTTGAATGCCGCCGTATACTTTGAGTTTGCGTATTCCAGTGACGAGGAGCTCGAGAGTGATTTGGCGGGTTGGATCTCCCGCATCAGGGAATGCGGTGGTGTCCCTGAAAAGACCTGGGGAGCGCTTATCAAACGGGACATTCAGCGGCTCAAGATGTTCAGGCATACACTGCCGGAATCGGTCAACAAAATAATTGCCAGAAACAAGAGAAATGATGCCAGGATTCACAAGGTCGGCACCGATATGGCTGTGCCGGATACCCATCTGAGGGAAATGCTTGCCTGTTACCGGGAAACGCTTGCCGAAGCGAAAATCAACCACGTCATCTTCGGACACATTGGAAACAGCCACCTGCATGTGAATATGATTCCTGAAGATTATGAACAGCTCCAGCAGGCAAAACAGATATACAGGATGTTTGCCCGAAGGGCAGTCTCTTTCGGCGGAACGGTTTCCGCTGAACACGGCATCGGCAAACTGAAAAGGGAGTACCTTGAAATACTGTTCGATGATAACGCACTCGAAGAAATGAGGAGCATAAAACGGGCACTTGATCCCTCGCAGATCGTAAATCCGGGAGATATTATTTAACCACATATGCCCGATTTTTTGTCCGGGCGCGCTATTTTTTGTACAAGTGTCGGCCGTTAATAATACTGTGGAATTTTCCTCGCTGTTTGGCTGGCAGAATGGGTACATCCGACCTGCAGTCGTCTGTATGCAGCGTATAAGGTATCGCCCGCGTGTCGGGAAACACTATCGTGAAGGCTGAATTATGGGAGAACATGCAGAAGAAAAAAAAATCAAATTGCTTTTTGTCGGAAGTAAAGGTGAAGAGGGAGATATCACAGAGAAGATGTCCTCAAAACGGGGAGACGTCTCCTTTACAATCCAGCGGCGAAGCTCTGTATCCTCTGCTCTTTCATACTGCCGTGAAAATACGGTTGACGCAGTACTGCTGAGTCTTCCTTCAAAAGGCATTGACGGTGCATCAGCCGTGCAGCGGATCAGCGAAAAACTACCGCGTGCTCCAGTTGTAGTGCTCACCGATATCGAGGACAGGGATTTCGCAGTCACTGCTGCCCAGGCGGGAGCCGAAGATTTTCTGGTTAAAAGTCGACTGGATAACGACCTTCTCGTGTACGCAATCAGCTCCGCTATCGAACGCAAGCATTCAAAAGAGCTTCTTAGTGCGAGTGAATCACTGCTGAGAACCATTATTGAAAACAACGCTGACGGACTGCTGATCATCAACAAACAGGGAATCGTTGTATTCGCAAATCCGGCGGCAGTTTCTTTGTTTAAAATGGGCAGGAAGGCTGTTGTCGGCAGGCCCTTTCAATATCCGGTCAAAGCGGGAAAAACCAGGGAGATCGATATACAGGGAAAAAATGGAGAGGCCATCACTGTTGAGATGCGTGTCGTATACACGGACTGGGAAGGTGAAAGAGCGTCGCTCGCCTCGCTCCGTGATATCTCCGAGCACAAGAATCTCGAAGAGTCGCTCAAGTTATCGACAAAAGAACTAAACCGGGCGATCGAGGAGCTCGAACAGGCAAACAAAAAAATACTCGATCAGCAGAAATCGGTTATCGAAGAGGAGCGGCTCAAGGTGCTTCTTCAGATGGCCGGTGCTACAGCGCACGAGATCAACCAGCCGCTTACCGTTTTGCTGGGCAACATAGAGCTCATAAAAACAGGCGAGACGATACCCTCCGCACTTTCAGGATACCTATTCGAGATCGAGGATGCGGCAAGAAAGATTTCCGATATAGTATCTAAGGTGCAGAACATCCCCCATTACGATACGCGACCCTATGCGGGTGATGTGTCGATTATCAACTTCGATCAGGATGTAAATGTGCTCTCTATCGAGGATGAAGATGATGATTATGAAACAATAGCTTCATGTCTGAAGATTGTGGACAGGATTAAGCTTCACCGGGTAACGGGTATTGCCAGAGCGGTAAAATTTATGAAACGCGTTACGCCTGATGTCGTTCTTCTGGATTACTCGCTTCCCGACGGAAACGGCATAGATTTTCTCCGGAAGATGAATAGAGATGACAGAGATATCCCCGTGATTGTCATTACCGGTCAGGGGGATGAGACAATAGCTTCACGGGCTATTCAGGAGGGCGCCTTCGATTACTTTGCAAAGGATAATCTGAACAGCAAGTCTCTTTCGCGAAGTATAGCCAACACGATGGAAAAGGCCAGATTGAAACGGGAGATCAGGCAGGCGCAAAAGAGACTGGCCGAGATGGCGACAAAGGATGAGCTGACCGGCCTTTACAACAGGCGCTACTTTATGGAGGCGCTTGACCGGGAAACAGCCAAGGCGCTGAGAACAAAAACCCTTTTTACCCTGTTTATCTTCGATCTCGATCTTTTCAAGCAGATAAACGATACGTACGGCCATCCGGCGGGAGACAGGGTTCTTGCCGGGGTTGCCGGCCTGCTCCACCATTGTATACGAACAGGCGATCTCGCATGCCGTATAGGTGGGGAAGAATTCGCTGTGATTCTGCATAATGCACAGTTGAAAGAGGCGGGGATTGTATGCGAGCGGTTTCGAAAGATGGTCTGGAACCATGAATTTATCATACCTGCCGGAAACGACGAAGAACGGAAGCAGTCATTACACGTGACAGTCAGCATAGGGATTGCCCTTTTTGACGGTAACTCGATACAGAAAGCTTCCCAGCTTATATCAGCGTCCGACGAAGCTCTGTACAGGGCAAAGAAGGGTGGCAGAAACAGGGTTGAGGTGGCGCTCGTTTAGCATCGCAGCGAGAAGTGCCGCCGCAGTACTAGCTGTTTTGTCCGAGTAGGAGGGCATGCATAGTCAGAATGTTGTCGAGCGGTATATCCGTAGGCATGTCATGGGACGGTGAGATGATATATCCGCCGAACCGTTTTGCAAGGTCCAGCCTGTTTCGTGTCTCTTTTACAATGTCCTCTCTGCAGCCGAATGGCAGCGTTTTTTGAATGCTAATACCACCGTAAAATGCAAGCTTTTTCGAAAACGTTCTGATTGTCTGCTCGATGTCTATCGCTTCGGGCTGGAAGGGGTTGAAGACATTCACGCCGATTTGGGAGAGATCGCCAAGTATTTCGCTGATATTCCCGCATGAATGGATAAAAACATCGCGACCCTGGCTGTGTGCCTTGTCATACATTCTCTGTAAACGGGGTTTGATGAATATACCCCACGTGTCGGGGCTCATCAAAAGGCCCCGCTGATACCCGTAATCATCTCCGAAATAGACGCCGTCGATGCTGAATACTTCCAGGTTTTTGAGCACCGCGATGTTGAAATCGGTTATTGCATCGAGCAGGTCATGAGCAAATGAAGGGTTGAGTATAAAATCGGTCATAAGGTTTTCCATGCCCCGCAGCGACCATGCTCTTTCAAAGAGGCTGTATGAGAATTTTGCGAGTATATAGCGGTGGGAGTTCTCCTCAATTATTGGAGCAGCATGGGTGTAGCGGGCCTCGTCATCGGGGTCGGGAGACTGTAGATTGTTGAGACCGGGCTTTTCGAGCACCACATTTGTCGGTGTGCCAATATCCCGGTCTATTCTTCTGTCCCACACGACACCCCACTCGTCCCTGAAGAATCCCGGCTGTATTTCCTTCAGGCTGTTTACCGCACGGTTTCGTATGAATGCGAGATGGTTTCCGAAATACGCATCGAGGCTGTTGAATTTGTATATGTTTTTGCCCAGTACCATGCAGCGCTCTTCTTTCAGGTTGAGCTGTTCCATGATTCTGCTGCCAAGCTCGGTGGTATAGCCTATCTGCCAGGGAATTTTATCTGTTTTTTTAAAGGCGATGCAGTCCTTTACCCTCTGTTTTTCGTTCATACAGGTATCCTGATTTTGTATTCGGTGGTCCGGTCCATAGAAAATAGAGGCATTCGTCTGTACTGTCAATACAATGATCTGGAATGTGGCGAGGGGATACAGGGTGCCAACAGTTTGATGCTCGACAATAACGAAAATAACTGCTATCATAAAACAGCGATTTTTTTTATTTTCAGGGGTATTGTTATGCGCGCCGGACTCCTGTGCCTATTTGAAGATGAGCTGTATGCGAACTTTCTTCCCCTCACCTATATCCGCCCGGTATTTGACCTGAGATGCGGTATACAGCTCATCAGGGAAAAGCTTACAAAGAGATTTGCTGAGGGGCCCACCGTTCTTTTCTGCCGGAGGGAGCTTGAAAATAGCATGAAGGAAAAGACCGGGTATACAGTCAACTGTATTGAAGGAGGGTCTTCAGCACTGTTTGTCAACGGGCGCGCACTTTTTGATGAACCCATATCCCCAGAAGGTGACCAGGAAGCGGGAGTGAGGGGCGGCACGGTAGTTTATGCCAGGCTTACAGGACAAAATGCCCGGCATGTAACGCCTGAGATGTGTCTGAACGGAGAATTTTTCTCCTATATCGAGGAACGGGGTGTCCGGATCATCAAGTGCAAGACACGATGTATCGAATATCCCTGGAACCTTGTTGAGTTCAATGGCAGCCAGATAGAGTACGATTACCGGGCATACGGGCAAAGCGGAAGTGAAGTGTATGAGGGCGCCCATCTTCTGAACAGAGAGCGTATATCAATCGGAAAAGGGAGTGTTATTAAACCGGGGACTGTGATCGATGCCGGGAATGGGCCTGTGTGTATCGATGAAGATGTGACTATTTACCCGCTCTCCTTTATTGAAGGCCCCGCTTATATAGGCAGGGGCACTCTGATAAAGGCCGGCGCAAAGATATACGGGGGCACGAGCATAGGCGAGCTGTGCAAGGTGGGCGGAGAGGTTGAAAAATCGATTATTCACTCCTACAGCAATAAACAGCACGACGGGTACATCGGGCTCAGCTACGTTGGATCCTGGTGTAATCTGGGAGCAGGGACGAGCACGAGTGATTTGAAGAACAATTACGGAACGATCAGGATGCGTATACGCAATAGAGTCGTAGACACCGGTCGCATGTTCTTAGGTGCAGTTGTCGGTGACCACACAAAAACAGGCATCAATACAATTCTCAATACCGGTTCTGTGATCGGCATTATGGTGAATATTTTCGGTTCGCAACTTCCACCGAAGTATATACCCTCCTTTTGCTGGGCATCCGAAGCCGGATTAAAAGAGTACAGGCTCGACAAAGCGGTTGAGGTGGCGAATCGAGTGATGAAGCGGCGTGCGAAAGAGGTAACCCCCGCGCTTGCAAAACTGTTTGAAACAATATTTACACAGACAGAGAAGGAAAGACAAACTGTTTGATGCGGCAGCCACGTAATGGTCTTTAGCCCTGCATCCTTTTTTTCTTGACGTCGGTAATAATCAGATATATTATTGTTATCAACAATAATTGCTCATAGCAAGTAATATTTCCTGTGATACATAAGAGCGATATATAGCGCTTCTCAGCCGGGCATCACAAATTACTTGTTCGAAATAACGTAGAAGGGTGCCGATGCGGGTTATCGATTATATTTTTCTTTTAAAGAAGAAATGTACCATCGAGGAAGAGGGTATCGGCGAAAGTGTGGGGCTCTCCACAAGCGAGATGCACTGCATCGAAGCGATACAACCGAAGGAGCTGATGAGCGGGATCGTGGTGGCAAAGAAGATGGGGCTGTCTCCGTCAAGGGGGAGCAGAATTATCGGAAGCCTTATGGAAAAAAACCTGCTTCGCAGGGAAGTCGACCGTTCGGACAGGCGGTACAGTGTTATCTCACTTACGAAAAAGGGAGAGAAGGTTTATTTTCACGTAGAGAGGTCGAAGCTGCAGTGTGATAACAGGATCACTGAAGGAATGGATTCAGAGCAGATACAACAGGTGAAGGAGGGTCTCAGGACTCTTCTCAACTTCATGTAGAAATTATGGGGACATCATACGATGGATTTCAAGGTAGAAGAAGCAATCAATACACATCGGGACTCGAAAGTATACCCCTTCCCGATGATATGGTGGACCTCCTGATATCAAACTGTACAATTAATCACGCTGAGGACAAGCAATCGGTCTGGAACGAGATATTCCGTATTTTGAAGCCGGGCGGCAGGTTTGTGGTAAGCGACATATATTCAATCGGGCAGGTTCCCGAAGAGTACGCATCCGATCCTTGGCGGGATACATCCCCCCGGGACCGAGTATCAAAAAGTAACTTCGCGAGAAGTTACTTAAAAGAGACATACCTTACAAATGTACAAGTTGCAATCTGAGCCTCGTCTGTGGCGGCGGATGTAGCTCTGTTGCAAAAAACAAACAGGGTAGCATCGCCTCACCCGACTGCAGGCCGGAGAAGGAGCTGATAGAAATGGGAATATCACTTTATTTTGAAAGGGGTATATTGTAATGTCTGATAAAATTCGGTGTATCAACGCCGGTAAATACAAAAAAAGAGATTGGCGAAACAAAAAAAGCGGTTGTTGATTTCTATTCGACCCAATGCCCGCCGTGCGATGCTCTGGCAGCGAAATACTATGAGGGCAAGGAGGTCGTTGTCATCAGATGGAACAATCGCCGCCATGACCGCAGCGAAAGAGCTCGAGTGATGATTATCCATCAGGCTCTGACCTGTAGGCATACTTGATCTTAAGGAACTGGGGAATACTGAACAGGCGTACAAGAAGCAGCATCCAGAGGGAGATGCCGTCCGTATTATAGGCGTAAAAATCAGAAGAAGTCCGTATTCCCCTTTTTGCCTCCCTTTTAAACTTCATAAATCTTTTCACCGAGTAGCTTTCATTATACAGTTTTGCAAGCCGGTGATAAAATCTCTTCCTGGCAAGCTTCGTGGGAAGCACCGAGTGCGCAAAATCAAAAAAATCATAGTCCTTGATTGCCAGGTATGCGGCTGTTTTCTTGTATAATTCTGTTCCGGGCAGCGGAGTCAGCACCGGATATGCCGGGCGATAGAGGCTTGTATCGTTTACATACCGGAGCAGTCGGTCGAAATCTTTTTCAGTAAAGTCCGGATCTACAATGAAATGCGCATTGATGTAGATATCCAGTTTTTTTAGAATACGGATTGCTTCACCGTTGATTTTTATCGTTGTTTTTTTGTTTATTTTTTCAAGGCCTTGGTCCGTAACCGCTTCGAATCCCACCGTTACGTATTCGAGGCCGGCTTCCCTCAGACTGCGAAAGAGGTCCGGGTGTTTCACAATGAGGTCCGCGCGTGCGTACATCTGCAGTTTCTTGTTTATTCTGTGCTTTTTGATCTTTTCAGCAAGTTCCCACGCGCGCTTTACATCATGAACGGTATTATCGTCTGAAAAATAGACTATATCCACATCGCCGGTAAGACTTTCCAGTTCCGCAATAATCGAATCGACATCACGTGTTACATATTTTCCGTTCATCAGCTTCCAGCATGCGCAGAAGGTACAACGAAAGGGACACCCCCTGCTCGTCATCACGAGTGCAAGGTTGTTTCGAAGCGAGTCATGGTATCTCTTCCAGTACCGGGCAGTTAAATTTCTGGCCGGGAAGGGAAGACTGTCAAGATCAACGGGAGCAGTATTTTTCTCGGTGAAATGTATGTTTCCTTTACGTACAAGACCGAGACCCGGAATACCTTCGATTCCAGCGCCTCCGGCACATGCATCTATGTATTCTTTGAATGTATTATCTGCATACCCGATGAACACCGTATCGATGTAATCCTCGTTGAAATCATGAGGCATGAAGGTCACGTGATTGCCGCCCGCAACTGTTTTTATAGATGCATCGAACAGCTTAATCTCCTTGAATATTTTCTTCACTGTTTTGACATCGCATGTATAAGATGAAGCACCCACAATATCGGGTCTGAAAACACTTAATTTTTTAAGGAGGTTTTTTTCTATCCTCATATCGAATATTTCAACGTCATGCTCCGGCACTGCGGCTGCCAGGTACTCGAGCTCGAGCGGCTCATAGAGTGTGGTGCTGATAAGATGAGGATTGAACGGTGGTTTTAAAAGCAGTATTTTCATCAATTACCTCTTACACGCGTGATTTTTTACGGGACCTATGGGTTGTTCCGAGAACATCAATCTTCTTTTCAATGTCCCGCATTTTTTTGAGAGGGAGTTGATTTGAAATTCGATTGAGTTCAAAATCCAGAACTGGAAGTGTTCCACTTTTGTCTGTTTGTTTATCATCCAGACAATCTTGAGGGATACCAAAAGCACCGCAAGCTCGATAGAGATGAGAGCCGGTATTTTGATCACCGAGAGGTTGAAAATTTCACGTATGAAGTCGAAGGTGAAGAGGAATATCACCAGAACGAGGAAGATTATATTGACGGCCCTGTCCTGCTTTCTTGCAGTTATTCCTCCGATCTGGCCGATTATCTTTCGAATGCGCTCCTTTTCGTTCTTATAATTTTCAAGCTCCTCGCGAAGAATTTCGGTTTCATCTTTATACATATCGCCCATAACCTACAGGCGGGATTACATATTGTCAAGCATCTTGTGAAAAGCCGTATCTGAAAATGAAGGGTGGCCCTCAGGCTATTTTTCTGCACCGAGCGTATAGCCCAGAAGGGCTGCAAGGCGTATAAAATGCTCCGGGTAGGGTGCGGTAAACTCCATCTCCCTGCCTGTTGTAGGGTGAACGATACGGAGGATCCTGGCAACGAGCGCAAGGTATTCGACGGGACCCGGTTTTCTCGAGTAGAGCGGGTCGCCAATTATCGGATGAGCTGCATGGGCCATGTGGACTCTGAGCTGATGCGTGCGCCCTGTTTTCGGAAAGAGCCGAACCCAGGAGGTATTGTTTCTGGAATCGATTACCGTAAACCGGGTTAACGCATGCCGGCCTGTTTCCTGTACCGAAAACTTCTTTCTCTGCCTGGGACTTCGTGCAATCGGCGCATCTATGACTCCTCCGGATTCCCTGAAAACTCCTTTGACAATTGCTTCATACTGTTTTGTTACCTTTCGCTCGGAAAACTCTTTGGAGATGTTGTTATGAGCCCTGTCGTTTTTTGCGATGAGCAGCACACCGGAAGTATCCTTATCAAGCCGGTGCACAACGCCCGGCCTTAATTCACCGCCGATTGTCGAAAGGCCTGATTCTCCACCAAAATGATACAAAAGCGCGTTTACAATCGTATCTTTCTCATGGCCGGGAGAGGGGTGTACCGGGATACCGGGCTGTTTGTTGATTACAATGAGGTCCTCGTCCTCATACAGTATGTCAAGGGGAATCGGAGAAGACTCGAGGCCGATCGGCCTGGGCGGGGGAATGCGGATCGACACATCGTCTCCTTTATGCAGTGTTTGATGAGGTTTTGCCTTCTTGCCGTTAACAAGGACGAGGTCTTCTTTATCGAGAACATATTTTTTTATCAATGAACGGGAAAGGTCGGGAATACTCTCCGCAATATATGCATCGAGTCTTTTACCGCTGTCCGCATCGGCAACTGAAATCCGGTACAATCTATCCTTCTTCAGTTTTTGCTCCATGGCGAATGATTATTATCAAAAGCATGATTATTCCCGTAAGCACGCAGGAATCGGCAACGTTGAAGGTCGGCCAGCGTGTCATATGGATGTGAAGGGCAGGTATGGATACATCGGGAAAATCGACATCAAAAAAGTCGACTACTTTGCCGTGAATTATCCGGTCTATAATATTTCCGATTGCACCACCGAAAATCAGCCCCATTGAGGGGCCCGTATGCCTGATGTCTCTGGGAAGGGAGAGAAAGATATACAGGATAATTCCCAGCGCAATGACCGAAATCACAATAAGAAGCGGCGCCTTTATTGGTGAGTGGTTGCTGTCGAAGAAGCCGAATGCAATCCCGGAGTTGAGTATATAGGATATGGTGAAGAAGTTGCCGATAACCGGAATCGTCTGATTCAGGTCCATCGTCATTCTGATGATCCATTTGACGATGTGATCAAATACGATGACGGATACACTGATAATGACAAAAACCCTCATTCTCCTGCTTTTCCAGGAAAACAGTGTTAAAAAAGATTTAAAACACGACGTTATATTCACTGTTGCTGCTCCTATTTACCGGTTGTCTTTCTATAAATAACCCTGTTATAAACAACTCTGTTATCCCGTAAAGCAATGGTAAAGGATATACCGGCCGAAGAGAGTAATATATAACTGTAGTCGAGGGAAGAAAAACTTATTTCTCCCTCCGCAGCCGCTTTGAATAGAGCGGCGCCGGCGAAACTGAAAAAAAGGCTCACAGGGAGAGAAATAAAAAAGATAATCTCAAAACGTCGGAGCTGGGTTTCCTCATAATCCCGATCCTTATCTTCGAAAGACAGGGGCAATTGTTTGTGAAATGCAAATGCTCCGCCCGTATCGATGCCCTTATTTTTCATTATGTCCGCACCGGTATCCTCGAGCTCTGAAACGCTTTTTTTTACCGAATTAGGGGATGTAGCGGAACCTGCACCCCATGAAACAGTGGTGAATGAGTCCCCGCCACAGGCGCTGCGGACCCAGGCGGCAAACACACATATGGCAACCGTCACGCACAGTACTGCACGGGTTTTCATTTTGCACTGTTCCTTGCATCGAATTGTTTTACGGTCTTTATGGCAACCTCACTTTTTCATGATAACAAGCAGTGTTATTTTATTCTATATCTCCCCAATATTTTTCATAGAAGAGCGAAAGTTTTTTACGTGTTTTGTCCGGGATGAGGGATTTGTCCGTAATAATTGCATACTTTGCCGCCTCAAGGCAGGTACAGGACCTTTCTGCCGGAATTCGCTCTATCAGGGCCTTAATAATGTTCTGCGCTGCCTGAGAGTTTGCTTGCAGATTCTCGACGACGATTTCAATGGTAACATCTTCCTCGTCCTCTTTCCAGCAGTCATAATCGGTGGACATGGCCATAACTGCGTAGCACATTTCCGCTTCCCGTGCAAGCTTTGCTTCGGGGAGTGCTGTCATACCGATAATGCCTCCGCCCCACGAACGGTACAGGTTGCTTTCAGCACGTGTTGAAAAGAGGGGACCCTCCATGCATATGTAGGTTTCGTCTCGATGCACCCTGTATCCCAGTTCCTGTACAGTTGAGTAGAGTATTCCGCTCAACTGCAAGCAGAAGGGGTCTGCAAAAGAAACATGTCCGACGACGCCCTCTCCGAAATATGAATTCTGCCTGCTCTTTGTCCTGTCGATTATCTGCGACGGGATCACAATATCCCTTGGCCTGATCTCTTTTTTAAGGCTTCCGACAGCGCTCACCGCAATAATGCTTCCAACCCCGAGCTTTTTCAACGCGTAGATATTCGCTTTGACCGGGATTTCGGTTGGAAGTATCCTGTGTCCCCTGCCGTGTCTGGGGAGGAAGAACAGCTCCCTTCCCGCATATGAAGCCCTGATAATGCTGTCCGAGGGTCTTCCGAATGGAGTTTCGATATCGATGCTGTCTGTAATCGACATACCATCAATTTCATAGAGTCCGGTTCCGCCGATAAAGGCAAGTTTTTGCAGAGCCATACACACCTCCGTTGTTTTATGCTTCCACGAAATATCCGGGGATATTTCACACTTTTTTTGCGTTTAAACCGGGTTTGATCGTTTGATTTTCCTGTATCTCAAAGATCTTTTGTTTGGACTTCATGCCTTTAACAAGCCGTACGTCCCGCCTTGGAATATGCAGATATTCGGACAGTATCTTTACTGCATCCCTGTTCGCCTGTCCCTCAACAGGTTTGGAGGTGGTATAAATATGCGTGCCGCTGTCTCTGATTTCAACCTTTTTTCTCGAGCTTCCGGGATGTATTGTCGCCGCTATTCTGTAGATCTTTTTCACCACTAGTCGGGTTTTGATCCGCCTTTCGGTTTTGATTTATCGACCATTTCGCCGAACTTCTTCCATACTTCACCCTTGTGGTATTCATCACTGGATTTAACGCTCAGATATTCGCATGGACCGAACAGGTCGGGGTGCTCTTTGTTGTTCTGTGTTGTACATTTTTTAAGATCCATCTGCGTGGTCTGGTCGATCCAACACCTGTCCATTCGGCATTTCAATTCGAGATAGCTCATTACAAACCTCCTTTCCGGTAATCAACAATTCTCCCATGATCGAGATGATATATATCACACGGCATACTGAAGCTGAGAGATGTGTGACTTGCTACAACAACAGCAGCGCCGTTTTTTTTGTGTTCCTCTAAAAGCTCCAGTATTTCACCTGAAGATTCCTGGTCAAGCTCTGAAACAGGTTCATCTGCAATTATAAATGAGGGAGAAGCTACAAGGGCGCGCGCTATCATAGCCTTTCTTTTCTCACCCCCTGAAAGTTCGAAGGGGAAGCACGTTGTTTTATCCGGTAGACCAAGACGTTCCAGAAGTCCAATTGCCCACTGTTTCAGCTGTTTCATCGGCTTTTTATGGAACACATTTGGAAAGAGAACATTTTCTAAAATGTTCAGATCGTGTAAAAGGAGTATTTCCTGCGGAATATACCCGATAAAACGCTCCCTGAAAAATGAAACAGAACGGTCGCTCGATACAGTAACATGAACGGTATTCAGCACAACCTCACCTTCTGTCGGCTTTATAATACCGGCGATCATCGACAGCAGTGTTGTTTTACCGCTGCCTGTTGGGCCGCTTACCAGAGTAAGGCTGGCCTCGTTGATATCAAGGCTCACCCCCCTTACAGCTTCAACATACTCATTGCCTGTCTGCCGGGCAAAGGTTTTTGTTACCTCTATTACCTTAATACTCACGGCGATCCCCGTACGAGTCCGTTGATATCATTACGCAGTAAGAGAGAAATCAATATCAGGGAATAGGTAACCTCCAGTATAACGACGGCGAACACCGTCTGCCCGGAAATACCGACAAGCATTAACAGCCTCGGATACGTGAGATTCTGAAAAAAAAGCGGTAGATATATCACCTTGAAAAGAACAATACAAACAACACAGATAATTCCTGATACAGCGCCGGCGAGAGAGATAAAAAATATTTCAAGGGCAGCGGACATGAGTAAATCGGATTTTCTGACACCGCATATGCGAAGTATCCCCAGCTCTTTTCTTCGTGTATTGAGAAAGAGATAGCTGAGCACTCCAAGGATCAGTACACTCAGGATTATAAATGTAATAGTCACGGTATAAAATAACTTTTTAATATTGTTGAACTCAGGTATCCGGAGAAATGCGGTGGATAGTGAAACGAGAAAGAGCGACTGGGAAATAACGAAAGCAAGAATGAAATAGAGAAGTGAAGAAACCCGCTTTCTTCTGATATTGGTAAGGGCAAGCCATAGGATATTGCCGAACACCGAAAACCCCGCCTGCAAAATGAAGCCCCGACAGGTACTGCCGGGGCTTTTGGGCGATACTGGATTTGAACCAGTGACTTCTACCATGTGAGGGTAGCACTCTACCGCTGAGTTAATCGCCCCATATGATATACCGTTTCCCGGTTTCTTCTTTGCGTAATACGTCTGTTCATGACGCAGAAATTACCGGCAGTATAAAACGTAAGAAACAGCTTTACATGTTTGACTGCGGCCAGGGGCCACAACAACTAAGTATACTCTATTATTACCTATGATTGTACTAAAAAATATATTTCTGTAAAGAAAAAAAATTAGGCAAGTGTAATTTCAATTGTAAAAGTTCAATCCGAGACTTGCCTAATGGTTTTTACCGAAATTTCCCAATGCTTAATAGGTTATGGACAAGAAAAAGATCCTTGTCTATTAGAAAATCGGGTACAAAAGGAAAAGATATCGCTTTGCTAGAATAGAATTTTAATAGATAAAACTATTATTCTGAATCAGAGTATATATTTCTTATCTTTTGCCGGAAACTGTTCGACCTCTTTCTTCTTTTCTTCAAATCCGTCTCTCCCAAGCATGCCGTAGGTGTACTGTTTTCCTGCTTCCACTCCGGGCTGATCGAGTGAATTGATACTGTACAGGTGGCCTGCGAAAACGGTCTGAACCTCGTACATGTATAAAAGCTGGCCAATGGTGTAGGGATTGATCTCTGGGAGAGCTATTTCAATGTTCGGGCGTCCTGACTTGACGAGGGCGAGAATGGTGGCTTTCTTTTCCACTTCGAAGAGCTCGTTCAGAGTATGTCCTCCCAGGTAGGAAAGACCTTCATACTGCGTGTACATGGAGGGGATGTTGAGGAAGTTGTTGAAGTTTTCAACACCAAGGACAGTGATAATCTTGTCGAAGGGCCCCTCTCTGTAGAGCTGTATCTGTGAATGCTGATCAACAGCGCCGACTGATTTAATGGGTGTCTGGCCAGCGTACACCACTTCGCCGGTCAATCCGTACTTCTTGCCCAGGCTTTCGGCGAGAAGCTGTCGGTACCAGCCGGAAATTTCTCCCAGGGCTGTTGAATAGGGCATAAGCACCGCCATGTTTACTCCCTTTCTTGTGTGCAGGTGATAATGAATCACCGCATTTATATATGCAGGGTTTTTTAGAAAATCCTGCGTGCTGCATACCGAATCCATAAGCGCGGCACCTTCCAGGAGCGCGTCTGTATCGATGCCTGCAATGTACGCTGGAAAAAGCCCGACCGGCGAAAGCACCGAAAAACGGCCACCTATCCCTTCGGGAACTTTTAATGTTCGCCAGCCCTGCGCATTCGCGATCTCTCTGAGTGTGCCCTGGTCGGCATCAGTGGTTGCAACGACCCGTCTGTTGAAATTGTCATCACCTATCTTTTCACTCAAGAATTTCTGAAGGAGGAGAAAGTTCGCCATCGGTTCTGCGGTGGTTCCCGATTTCGATATGATGTTTATCACCGTCTTTTCAGGATCGAGAATGTCAAAAAGACCCTTTATTTCATCGGGGTCGATATTTTCCGCGTAGTAGACACGCGGGGTTTTGCGGGCTGTCTGCGGTAGCTCGTTATAGAAAGGGTGGGTCAGGGCTTTTAAAAGTGCAATACCCCCCAGTGATGACCCCCCTATGCCGATAACGAGAAGATTTTCAAAACGCTTACCCATTTCATCCTTCAATGAGTCGGCAGTCTTTTTCACGGCACTTACCTCATCAGCCTGATAGGGGAGCTCGTAAAACGGCAGAGAGCCCTTTTCCCTCTTTGATGACAAGAGCGTATGTATTTCCAATGATTTCTTTTTATACGAAATGAGTTCCTCATAATCGATTCCAACAGGGCTGCCGATTCGCTCCTCCAGAATGTTGTTGTAGTCGAATGTGATCGCCTTTTTTAGCATTTTCAGTCTCCTTTATGGTGGAGTGACTCACCGTTACTTTAATCTTTCTTTACCTACCTGCACGGTATATATTTGTAGACTGACAGGTATTACATAATAATAATCACCGAATCGTAATTTGTCAGTAGCATAATTTACTGTCGATATCGTTCATAAATATGAGAAAAGCTCTTCTTTTCAGTGTGTTGATTCTGCTGCTGCCCTTTTATCTATACAGTGGCAGCAGTGTACGCTACATTCTTCCGGAAAGCATCGCATATACCGGCACGTCTTTCAATGCAACAATGGATCGCACTGTCTCTCTTCCATTTGGCGAAGAAATACCCATAACGGGCATCTTAAAAGCCGATGGAGTAATATGGTACAGATGCGCCGGGGCTGATTCGACCTTCTATCTTCCCGATATTTTTACCGATGACAGTGTTCTCCTGATGCCTGCAGGAGGTGAAGGAAGCGACAATATTCGTATAGGTTCGAGTATGGTCGACCGCCGGTTTTCCCTTCCCCTCGATTATGTGCCGGATGATCTCGTGCCGGTGCCCCTGCGGTACAAAGCGCCGGGGTATGAATCGAGGTGTCTTCTGCTCAGACGAAAAGCGCTTGATGTTTTTATACGCATGATCGATGATGCAGGGGCAGAGGGGGTGAATATACGAATCCTCTCCGCATATCGGGATGCATACTATCAGTCGCGTTTATATTACAATGCAATAAAGCGGCATGGTGTGTTTCAAAATAGCGTTGCAAAGCCCGGGCATTCGGAACATCAGCTCGGGACTGTCTGTGATCTTACCACTGATGAAATCGGCAGCGTGCTTTCGGGTAGCTTTGATCGAACTGCGGCATTCAGATGGCTCATGGAGCATATGACCGATTGCGGTATTTCTCTATCATATCCGAAATACAAGGAAACTGTCACCGGGTATATCTATGAGCCGTGGCATTACCGGTACTGGGGAGAGGAGAGGTGGGTAACCGCGGGGAGGCGGCTGAATCTTTTTTTTGCACGCTGATAAGAACAGCACCCACTTCTAAAACATCTTAAAGTTTGACTTGCCGTTTCAGCATAGTATCGTATTCCTATAATTATTTCGAGCGAGAGCACGAAAAACTTTAATAGGGTATAGCGTGTGGCAGCCAAATATTCTGAAAGAGGGGAGTGAAACATGCGCAAATTCAGTTTTATAATTGCTGTTATTTTCTTCACGGCAGTCTCAGTTTCGGTAATGGCGCAGAAGGTGATGGTAACGCATGCCCTTGCCCTGCACGGGGATGTTAAGTACAGACCCGGGTTCACGCATTTTGACTATGTCAACCCAAACGCACCGAAAGGAGGTCTGGTGACACTCGGCACGGTCGGCACATTCGACAGCCTCAATCCTTTTATACTGAAGGGGGTCCCGGCATCCGGCATCGGATTCCTCTTCGAAACGCTGACGGTGCAGTCGGACGATGAGCCGTTTACGGAATACGGGCTGCTGGCTGAAACGATCGAGCTCTCGGAGGACCGCTCATGGGTGGCGTATAACCTCAGAAAAAGCGCCCGCTGGCACGACGGCACGCCTGTTACCGCGGATGATGTTGTTTTTTCCTTCAATACCCTTATCGAGAAAGGTGCGCCATTTTACCGATACTACTACAAGGATGTAAAAAAGGCGGAGAAACTTTCGAAATGGAAGGTGAAATTCGTATTCAGGGAAATGGTGAATCCCGAGCTTCCGCTCATTATGGGCCAGCTGCCCGTTATATCGAAAAAATATTATACGAGCCATCCGTTCGAAAAAACAAGCCTCGACCCGCCGATGGGAAGCGGACCGTACAGGGTGGCTGAAGTAAAACCCGGCAGGTCGATCACTTATGAGCTGGTGCCCGATTACTGGGGCCGGGATATTCCGGTGAACAAGGGTCGGTACAACTTCGGGAAGATACGCATCGAATACTACCGCGATGAAACCGTTCTTGTCGAAGCTTTTAAATCGGGAAGCTATGATTTTCGACAGGAAAATGTCGCAAAGGTCTGGGCAACCGCCTACAAGGGTACTGACTTCGACAAAGGTTATATCATAAAAGAGGAGCCGCCAAACGAAAACAATGTGCGGATGCAGGCGTACGTGTACAATACCAGACGACCTATTTTTCAGGACAAGCGCGTACGGGAGGCGCTTGCCTATGCATTCGACTTCGAATGGACCAACAAGACCCTGTTCTACGGGCAGTATACCCGTATTAAGAGTTTTTTTGAGGGGTCCGAAATGGCCTCGCGGGGATTGCCCGGCCCGGATGAGTTGAAGCTCCTCGAACCGTTTCGTGATCAGTTGCCAAAAGAGGTGTTTACAGAGGAGTACGGTCCGCCGAAAACGGACGGGAGCGGAAATATCCGCAACAACCTTCGCAGGGCACTGTCCCTTTTGCAGGAGGCGGGCTGGAACCTCGAGGGTGGAAAGCTCGTGAACAGCATGGGGGAACAGTTCGCGTTTGAGATGCTCTTCGCCCAGCCGAGTGCAGAGCGAATAGCCATCCCCTTCAAGAAAAACCTTGAACGTCTCGGCATCAAGGTCGATATACGGACCGTCGATTCATCCCAGTATATAAACAGGCTGGATAACTACGATTTTGATATAACGACCGTTGTATGGGCCCAGAGCCTCTCCCCCGGAAACGAGCAGCGCGATTTCTGGTCGTCGGAAACTGCCGACAGACCCGGTTCCAGAAATCTCGCGGGAATAAAAGACCCGGTTGTCGACGCGCTTATCGGAAAAATTATCTCAGCTCCCGACAGGCACAGCCTCGTGACCGCGTGCAGGGCGCTTGACAGAGTGCTTTTATGGGGGTTTTACGGTATTCCACAATGGACCAACAAGACCTACCGCATAACCTATTGGAACAAGTTCGGCAAGCCCGCTGTGAAACCGAAGTATGCGCTCGGTTTCAGTGATACATGGTGGGTTGACGGCAAAAAAGAAAAGGCTCTTCAGGGAATAAAATAAAACTGCGGCATTTTTCCAGAATTTAAGTGGGCCGGGTTACCCAAAGGAGTTTTTTACAGATGATAAACTACATAATACGTCGTATTCTGCTCATCATTCCGACCCTCATAGGTATAATGATCATCAACTTCTTTATTATCCAGTCCGCCCCCGGAGGGCCCGTTGAGCGGCTCATCGCTCAGATTAGAGGCTCTGCGGTTCGTGCGACTGAGCGGATTAGCGGCAGTGGCGGCGCGGCTGAGCAGGGAGGAACGGGTGCGTCCGGCGGAGAGGCCGGTATACAGAGGAAATACCGCGGTGCCCAGGGCCTGGATCCGGAGCTCATCGAGCAGATCGAAAAACTGTACGGGTTTGACAAGCCGATATACAAGAGGTTTCTCATAATGATGGGAAACTACTTCAGGTTCAAATTCGGCGACAGTTTTTTTCGCGATGAAAAAGTCATCAATCTCGTTATGGAAAAGATGCCCGTGTCTATATCTCTGGGCCTGTGGACAACAATGATCGTATACCTGGTATCCATACCGCTTGGTATACGGAAAGCGGTAAGGGACGGCAGCCGGTTTGACGTTTGGACGAGCTTTGTGGTAACAGTCACCTATGCGATTCCCGGTTTTCTCTTTGCAATTCTTCTCATTATACTCTTTGCTGGCGGGAGTTATCTCAAGATATTTCCTCTACGGGGGCTTGTGTCCGAGGACTGGAAGGCACTTTCATGGTATATGAAGATTGTCGATTACCTCTGGCATATTGTACTTCCGGTAACGGCGATGGTAATCGGTGGGTTCGCCGGCCTTACAATGTTTACGAAAAACTCATTTCTCGAGGAGATCAACAAACAGTACGTCGTCACCGCGCGCGCAAAGGGACTCAGTGAAAACAGGGTTTTGTTCGGCCATGTATTCCGCAATGCGATGCTCATTGTCATCGCTGGATTTCCATCCGCCTTTATCAGCTCGCTATTCACAGGCACCCTGCTCATCGAGGTTATCTTTTCCCTGGACGGTCTCGGTCTGCTCGGATTCGAATCGGCGATAAACAGAGATTATCCCGTCATGTTCGCCACTCTGTTTTTTTTCAGCCTGCTCGGTCTCTTCCTCAACCTTATTGGTGATCTCATGTATATGTTTATCGACCCGCGTATCGATTTCGAGACGAGGGAGGTGTAGGTGAAGCAGGAAAAGGCTTTGTTGAAAAACTCCCAGCTCGTCCGGCGGTTTAACAGCTTTAAATCAAACAAAAGGGCATATATATCTCTCTACATTTTTCTGAGCCTGTTCATCGTCAGCCTCCTCGCCGAGGTGGTTGCGAACGGCAAGCCCCTTCTCATACGGTTCAACGCTAAATTCTACTTCCCATTGTTCAAGAACTATGTGGAAACCGATTTTGGAGGCGACCTTGAATTCGAGGTCGACTATCACGATCCATACATTCATGACCATATAACGGAAAACGGCTGGATGCTCTGGCCGATCATTCCCTACAAATTCGATACCATCGACTACGCACTCGATGTGCCTGCGCCTGCGCCCCCTTCCCGGACACACTGGCTCGGAACGGATGACCAGGGCCATGATGTGCTCTCGCAGGTCATATACGGTTTCAGAATATCGGTGATTTTCGGGCTCGTGCTTACATTTTTCAGCTCGATCATCGGTGTTTCTGCAGGCGCAGTGCAGGGCTATTTCGGGGGCAGGGTCGATCTCATTTTTCAACGCTTTATCGAGATGTGGGCGTCTATTCCATCCCTGTACCTCATCATTATCATCACAAGCATAGTGCGCCCGAGTTTCGGGCTTCTTTTAATAATACTGCTTTTGTTCAGGTGGCTTTCTCTCGTCGGTGTTGTGCGAGCGGAATTTTTACGCGTACGCAACTTCGAGTTCGTTAAGGCAGCTCGGGCGCTCGGTGTGCGTAACTCTGTTATCATTTACCGACATATTCTTCCCAATGCGATGGTCGCGACATTTACCTTTCTACCGTTCATACTGAACGCTTCGATAATTGCACTGACATCACTTGATTTTCTCGGCCTCGGACTCCCGCCGGGATCACCCTCTCTCGGGAGGCTTCTCGCCCAGGGTAAGGCGAATCTTCAGGCGCCGTGGCTCGGGATCACCTCCTTTGTCGTGCTTTCGGTTTTGCTCTCCATTCTCGTATTCATCGGGGAGGGGGTGCGTGACGCCTTTGATCCGAGGAGGAATCTCGCATGAGCCTGCTCGAGGTACGAAATCTTTCTGTTACTTTTAAGACAACCGGCCGTGAAGTGCAGGCGGTTAAAAAGTTGTCTTTCGATATAGCAGAGAGTGAGACAATCGCCCTCGTGGGGGAGAGCGGGGCAGGTAAATCCGCAACCGCACTGTCGATTATGCGGCTTCTGCCGGAGGGCAGGGCCTTCTACCCGTCCGGAAGCGTGCGGTACAGAGGACAAGAATTAATGGGTATCAGCGAAGATGCGCTTCGTGAAGTCCGAGGCAACAGAATATCCATGATATTTCAGGAGCCGATGACTTCACTCAATCCCCTGCATACGATCGAAAAACAGATCGGGGAGACGCTCGTTCTTCATAAAAAACTCTCAGTTGAAGAGGTGCATGAACGGACTGCTGAGCTGCTGAGCCTCGTTCAGCTTCAGGAGGCGCACACTCGACTGAACGCCTATCCTCATCAGCTCTCCGGCGGCCAGAGGCAGCGTGTTATGATCGCTATGGCGCTTGCCAACGAACCGGAGCTTCTCATCGCCGATGAGCCGACGACAGCGCTCGACGTCACCATTCAGGCCGAAATACTAAGCCTGCTGAAAAAACTTCAGTCGCGGTTCAGGATGTCTCTTCTGCTTATTACCCACGACCTCGAAGTCGTACGGAAGATGGCAGACAGGGTTGCAGTAATGAAATCCGGTGAAATCGTCGAGACGGGGAAAATCGATGAGGTATTTGAAAATCCGCGGCATGAGTATACGAAGTACCTCCTTTCCTCAGAGCTCAAGGAAGTACTCCATGAACCTGAAACCGTCGGAGAAGAGGTAATTAAAAGCGATAATCTGAGTGTTGCCTTTCCGATTTACCGGGGAATTTTCAGGAGAAAAAGGGGCGAGGTGAGGGCCGTTGACCGGGTGTCAGTCACCATACGGGGCGGACAAACCGTAGGGCTGGTTGGTGAGAGCGGGTCGGGTAAGACATCCTGCGGACTTGCGCTGCTCAGGCTTATTTCGAGCACCGGCTCGATCAAATTCATGGGTGAGGAAGTACAGGGTCTCAAGAGCAGCAACATACGGCCGCTCAGGAGTCAGATGCAGATCATATTTCAGGACCCTTTTGCAAGCCTGAATCCAAGACTTACCGTCGGTCAGATTGTCGAAGAGGGAATACGTGTCCATTATTCGGGGGAATCGAGAAGTACGCGGAACAGAATGATAGCCACGGTACTCAATGAGGTTGGTCTCGAGCCGGGGTACATGAACAGGTATCCCCATGAGTTCAGCGGGGGGGAGAGACAGCGCGTGTGCATAGCGCGTGCGCTTATACTCAAACCGCGGTTTCTTGTGCTCGACGAGCCGACGTCTTCACTCGATATGTCCGTTCAGACGCAGATTCTGACACTGCTCATCGAGCTTCAAAAAAGGCACAACCTTGCCTATCTGTTTATCACCCATGACCTTCGGGTCGTCCGGGCGTTGAGCCATGAGGTTCTGGTGATAAAAAACGGCCGTGTTGTCGAATACGGTCCTGTCGAACGGATTTTTAAAAACCCGCGGCATCCGTACACGAAAACGCTTATAAAGGCTGCAGTCGATATGGAGATTGACTGAGAGTCTTATCTGTATATCGTTTACACATGTATTTTAAAGGATACCTGTTATGCCGCTTGGAACAATTGTCAATGCTGGCGCTGTTGTGATCGGCAGCCTGCTTGGTATTATACTGAAAAAAAGTATTTCCAACAGGCTGCGGAGTATTCTTTTTCAGGCGCTCGGGCTTTTTACGCTCGTTCTCGGCGGCAAAATGGCATTCAGGGTGCATCGCTTTCTCATACTGGTGTTCAGCATGCTGATCGGAGGTCTGATCGGTGAGGCTCTAAGATTGGAGGAACGCGTTGGGCGGGCCGCGGATTTTTTGAAACCGGGACCGAAGAGCGATGACAGGCGGTTTGCCGAAGGGCTTGTTTCCGCCTTTCTCATATTCTGCATGGGCTCCATGACGATAATCGGCGCAATAGACGAAGGGATACGGCAGGACCATTCCCTGCTTCTGACAAAATCGGTGATGGATGGTTTCACCTCGGCAGTCCTCGCCTCAACATACGGCTGGGGGGTGCTGTTTTCTTTTATTCCGCTTTTCCTGTTCCAGGGAGGTATAACACTGGCTGCGTCGCTGAGTGAACATTTTTTCTCTACGGTGATGATCGACCAGCTTACTGCGGTTGGAGGAACGATGATTGTCGGTATCGGTATAAACCTGCTGGAAATCGCAAAAATACGGGTACTGAATTTCCTGCCCGCACTCGTGATTGTCGTTCTGCTGATGCGATTTTTCCCTGCCGCCGGATAACGCGGAATACAGCGGTATATGAAAAACCATGGAGAAAACCGAATGGAGAAAATCGAGTATAGGGATTTTACAAGTGTCGATATGCGGGTAGGGAAGGTTGTCAGGATAGAGGATTTTCCAAAGGCTCGAAGGCCCGCATACAAATTGTGGATTGATTTCGGAAGGCTCGGCGTAAAAAAATCAAGCGCCCGGATAACGAAGCTGTACAAAAAAGATGAGCTTTTAAACAGGCTCGTTATCGCGGTTGTGAACTTTTCTCCAAAGCAGGTTGCCGATTTTATATCAGAGGTGCTTGTGTTGGGGCTCATTCCAGACAGCGACACGGTGATTCTTATCGGGCCGGACCGGGATGCTCCGCCTGGCACAAGGGTTCTTTAATAGTACAACAATACCTGTTTCCTTGCAGGATTAAATTGTCGATCGGGATAAATCCAAATACCTTAAGGGATCGAAATATTCATATCCAACCTGTTTTAACTATCCCGGCTCCTGGCGGAGGATTTCTTATGGAGTGTAATTCACAGAAGAACAGGGCTTCATGCAACTGCACGTACGAACCATGCTCAAGAAAGGGCATCTGCTGTGAGTGCATTGCCTATCACAAAGCGATGAACGAGCTTCCGGCCTGTTACTTTTCAAAGAACGCTGAAGCAACCTACGACCGTTCAATCGAAGCGTTTATCAGGGATTACGGAGCGTGAATGTAGACGGATTTTTGAGTGTTCTGCTCAGAACGAGGGCTGCTGCCCCGATACTGCTCGCGTTTTCCCCGAGCGCAGACAGTACAATAGACGGTTTGTTGACCATTGTGGTGAATGCGCGTTTCGAAATGGTTTTCTTTATTTCATCGAGCAGCACATCTCCCGACAGGGCGACTCCCCCGCCTATTATTATCAATTCAGGGCCGAGAATGTTTACAGCGCCTGCGAGTCCGATACCCAGGTATCTTCCCGCCTCCTGCAGGAGGCGCACTGCAGTGCTGTCACCACGCTGCGCGGCCTGAGATACAACTGCTGCCGTTATTTCATGTATTTTCCCCTTCACGATATCTCTAATTGCAGTTTTTGCACCTGCATTTACGGAACGTATTGCGGAAGCTGCAATTGCATGACCGCCTGCCATAACCTCGAGGCATCCCCGGTTGCCGCACTGGCAGTAGGGCCCTGACGGGAGAATGGTGAGATGTCCAAATTCACCGGCAGTAAAAGTGTTTCCACGGTACAGCTCCCCACCGATGAGTATACCGCTTCCGATTCCATGCCCGATATTCACGCAGAATATGCTATCATATCCAAAGCCTGCGCCGAATCGGGCTTCACCAAGAGCCATGGCGCGCGCGTCGTTCTCGATGAATGCGGGGATACTGAACTCCTTTTGAAAGAGCTCTGCTATCGGAACATTCTGCCAGTCCGGAATATTCGGGGCGAAAATTGAAACCCCCTGTTCGATATTGACGAGTCCTGAAACAGAAAGACCTATTCCTACGATTTTTTTCCGTACCTCATCTCCGGCCTTGGTGAAGGCCTGCCTCGCGGTTTCAAACATGCGTGAAATAATTATGTCTCTTTTGTCACGCGCATCGACAGGATTTTTTACGCGGGATATCACAGTTCCGTGCAAGTCGATAACCGTGGCATTCACCTTGGTAATGCCGAGATCGACTCCGGCGAGATAAAAGGCGTGCGGGTTGAGCTCTATTAAAATGGGTCTTCTCCCTCCTTTCGATTCTCCATGTCCTGTCTTGCGGATAATATCCGCCTTTTCGAGTTCGGAAACTAAGTGTGAAACTGTTGCCGGTGTGAGCCCTGTTGTACGGGCGAGGTCTGCCCTTGATATTCGGCGACTTCGATGGATATAGGTCAATACCTCAACGTAATTTCTGTTTGTGAATATGTTTTTGTCTTTATTCATATAAATTCCAAAGATTCCTTGACACAGGATCAAAGGGTATGAATAATGTAGTAAGCTCTTCATCACTATACACGTTGAATAATGTACCAGAACTAAGTTTATTTTTCAACAAATAGATTTTTATTTACAGAATATCCTTGACATATTTCTGTAAATAATCTAAACTTTTTTCAATTTTAAAGAATATACGGTGATTGGATAAAAAAATGAGCAAAGACTATACATACGCGGTCAGCATGAAGAACATTCACAAGTATTTTGGTAAAGTCATCGCTTTGAAGGGTGTGAACCTGGATGTGGAACCGAATGAAGTGGTCGGTCTCATCGGTGATAACGGCGCAGGCAAGTCAACCCTTGTGAAGATTCTTACGGGTGTTTTTCCACCGACACTGGGTGAAATGTATATTCGGGATGAAAAAATATCCTTTAAGAACTACAGTGTCAATGTCGCCCATACGTACGGCATTGAAACTGTGTATCAAGAACTCTCCCTCGGGGAAAAGCAGCCCCTCTGGCGTAATTTTTTTATCGGCAGGCAGGTAATAAATAAATTCGGATTTATCAACGTGAAGAAAGAGCGGGAGGTTTCCCAGCATATTATGCTTGATCTTATAGGATTCAGGGGAGCCGGTGTTACAGTAGATTCCAGGGCGAGTGTACTCTCAGGGGGTGAGAGGCAAGGGATTGCTATCGGGCGTGCGATGTACTTTGATGCGGACCTCATCGTGCTGGATGAGCCGACAGTCGCGCTTTCTGTTAAGGAAATACGCAAGGTGATTGATTTTATCACGAGAATAAAGGAATCGGGTCGTTCCTGTGTTTATATCTCACACACGATATCCCATGTGCATGAAGTTTCAGACCGTTTTGTTATTATGGACAGGGGAGAAATCGTTGCAAACTTTAAGAAGACAGAGATATCGCTTCATGAGCTCGACGAATTCCTTTTAAAATACGCGACGGAGAAAATTAAATAATATGGGAAAAACTGAGATAAAAACGGTAAGAACGGTTTTCGGCAGAATTGAAGCGCTTCCCATTATTGTGGTGTATGTGCTTCTAATTGGGGCCTTTATGTTTACCGCACCGGGAACATTCCTGAAATACAGGATTTACCAGGCGTTTCTTTCGACCGTGCCTCCGCCCCTGATTCTTGCACTCGGCCTTACTCTCATTGTAGCGGCCGGTGAAATAGACCTTTCGTTTCCTGCCATCATCACATTTTCAGGATTCTTGTTCGCGTCACTTTACACCAAAACCGGTATGACTTTGATACCATTTATCGTTGCAATAATCGGCGGTCTTGTGGTGGGATATGTCAACGGAATACTAATCGCGAAAATAGGAATGCCCTCCATTATAGCAACGCTCGGATCACAGTTCTTCTGGAGCGGTCTTACCGTTATTCTGTCCGGTGGTCTTGCATGGAATATACGTGAAATACGTGGAGAATTTATTCATACACTGTTTGTAGCGAGATTGGGCAGTGCTCTCCCGGTGCAGTCACTCTGGGCCCTTGCAGTTGCTGTTGTGCTCTGGTTTATACTCAACAGGCACCGTTTCGGCGAACACATACTTTTTATCGGTGACAATATGCAGGTGGCACAGGTTATGGGTGTAAACGTCGCAAGAATGAAGATAAAACTCTTCACTTTGATGGGGGGGCTTTCTGCATTTGCCGCAGTGCTTCTCACCCTTGAAATGACAACCTACTGGACGACGCAGGGAAGCGGATACCTTCTGATAGTGATGGCTTCCGTATTTATCGGTGGCACATCGATTTTCGGCGGTGAAGGTACAATTATCGGAACTCTTTTCGGCTCGTTTATTGTCGGCTCCATCGAAGCCGGTATTGTTGCATCGGGTTTAGGAGGATTCTGGACAAGACTTGTCGACGGACTTGTTCTTATAATAGCGGTGTCTCTGAACATTATTATAAGCAGGGGCCGAAGCAGCATCGGTACAGGAATTAAAAAGTCGAGTACCGGGTAAATGCGGGCTCAAAGAAGCCTTCTATGACAACGCAGCAGGTCTCAGACCAGGAATAAAAATTTTATTGAGGAGGGTTGTATCATGAAAAAGCACATCGTATTAATCTGCATTACCATTATGGTGGTTGCCCTTGTTGTCGGCCTTACTGTGAGTGGTTTTGCACAGAAAAAGGAGGCGGTTTCAGGAAAGGGGCTCCTGGGTGAGGGAATGACGGTTTATATCCAGTGTGGAGGGCCCGAAGGCGGTCCTGCAACAATCGCCCGAACCAACGGCGCCCGCAATGCAGCGCGGCATCTGGGATGCAAACTTATCGAGCAGTACTCGAAATGGCAGCCAGAACTGATGATTCAGCAGTTCAAGGAAGCGCTTGCCGCAGAGCCGGACGGTATCGCGATAATGGGGCATCCGGGTTCAGATGCTTTTGCTCCCTTTGTCAAGGAGGCGGAGGCAAAGGGTATTGTCGTAACAAGCGGTAATGCTCCGTTGACAGCGCTATATGATAAGTACAGCAACAAGGGATTCGGGTATGCAGGTGTTGATCTTTATCAAGGCGGCTATATCACCGGCAAGGCCATGCTTAAAGATGGCCTGAAAAAGGGTGACAAGGCTGTTGTGTACGGTCTTATGGCGGAGGCTGAAAGAGGGATGAGCACGAGGGGTCTTTTCGATTCACTCAAGGAAGGTGGATGTGACGTTGATTACCTCGAAATATCCCCCGAAGTCAATGCCGATTTTTCGCTCTGTGTACCTGTGCTGACAGCATACCTTTCAAGACACCCCGAAGTAAAGGCAGTCGGCACTCAGCATGGCGGCGTTACATCGATGTTCGAGAAAATTCTCAAAGATGCGGGCAAGAAACCAGGTGAAATAATCGCCGGTGGTATCGATCTGACACCGCAGACAATCGACGGCCTGAAGGACGGGTATGTGAGCGCAACACTAGACCAGCAGCTCTATCTTCAGGGGTTTTTGCCGGTTCTGCAGATCGTTCTGACAAAGAAGTATGGATTCGCCGGCCTGTTCATCAATACCGGCGCTGGTGTTCAGACTCCTCAGACCATTGAGGCACTGGTTCCGCTTATTGATGCGGGAATCAGGTAATTGTGTAACACATAGAGAGAATGTATTTTATAGAGCAGGTGCGGGGGGCTAAAAGCCTCGTTCCTGCTCTGTTTTTGACAGTTTTACTGTTTGGTGTTTTGCCAATGGAAACTACCTGGTGTTTAATCTTGAGAGCATTGATTACCCAAATACACCTTTTTCCCGCGTAAAAAACAAGGCGAGGTTTCTTTTTTTTAAAAAATAGGATACCATTCAGCTGTAGTTTGTCCCGCCTGACTATTTAATATTGAAACTATTCTGTTATAGGCGAAAAACAGAATTGGCGTGGTATACAGCCTGTAGTATAAACTTGAGCGGCAGGGGTATTCTCGTGGGAAATATTATCGTTCTCCCGGAAGAAGTATACACAAAGATTGCAGCCGGCGAGGTTGTCGACGGGCCTTCTGCAGTGGTGCGCGAGCTCATCGACAACTCAATTGATGCAGGCGCGGATTCCATCAGAGTCACAATAAACAACGGCGGCAAGGATTTTATTCAGGTGACGGACAGCGGGTACGGCATGTCTGAAGAAGACGCGGTTTTATCCGTTCGGAAGCATACCACGAGTAAAATACGCAGGTTTGAGGATCTTTCGAAAATCGGCAGTATGGGATTCAGGGGAGAGGCGCTGTCAAGTATCGGCGCGGTTGCAGATTTTACCATGATCACCAGGCCCAAAGGACTGACAACAGGAACGAAGATCATCTGCCCGGCAGGGGGACGGTGTGCTGTTGAGCCCACCGCCTCGAACGAAGGAACCACCGTAATCGTGCAAGAGCTCTTTCGCAATATACCTGCCAGGCGTAAATTCTTAAAGGGCAACAGGGCAGAGGCTGCAAAGGTAAGGGAGGAGGTGCAGAAAAAGGCGCTCGGATTTTTTAATATAGGGTTTCACTACAAGTCGGATGACAGGAACGTTTTCAATCTGGAGCCCGTCAAAAATAATTATGAAAGGATCGGGCATATTTATGGCGAAGCACTGAACCGATCACTGATGGAATTCGGTGAAGAAGCCGAGGGTTTTCGGATCGGCGGATTTATATCCGGAAGCAGTATGACGCTTCCGAATAGAAGGGGACAGTACTTCTTTATTAATCGGCGGCCGGTGGTTCATCCGTCCCTATTCTTCGCAGTCAATGCATCGCTCAGAGGAATGGTACCCTCAGGAAGGTACGTGTACGCCTTTGTTTTCATCGATATAGATCCAGCTCTGGTTGATGTGAACGTTCATCCTGCAAAAAAAGAGGTCAAGATTAAAACAATCGACAGACTTTTTTCCCTGCTTCGCTCGTGCATCGATAAAACGGCCGGACGGCATTTCTACGAAAAGGGTCCTTCGGTCCACACGGAAGAGAGCTGGCAGGGTGGAAGTATCTCGCCTGCAGGGGGCCGGCCGAAACAACTGTCCGGTGGTGATTCAGGCGGTGGATTCAACAGGGTTATGGAACCGTACGCTCCATTATATCAGTCCGGCGATTCGTCTGGCAACCGATATAAAGCGGAGAAATCGGGCTTTTTTACAGAACATAACAGGGCAGGGTCAGGCTCTGGTACACCGAATGCCGAATGGATTTCTTCACAGGTCTCCCGGTCGGTTTCGGGACTGAGAAGTATTGAATCAAGCGGAGCGCTCAAGAAAGCCGCAGAGGGGGGTGAAGTTGTATACAGAGGCTGTCTGTTCCGGACATTTCTGTTGTTTGAAATCGGGGATGACGTTATACTGATGGATCAGCATGCAGCCCATGAACGGGTGCTTTACGAAGGGATACGTGCAGTTTCGGATGGAGGCCGTGCTGTTAAAAACCTGCTGATCCCGATCAATTTTACGCCTCCTGCATCACAGTACGGGGCACTCGTTGAACATATCGATTCATTCAGAAACGCAGGGATCGAGCTTGAACCCTTCGGAGATGATAGCCTGAACGTGTGTTCAATGCCTGCGTACATTCCGGAGAGGAGGGAGGAAGAGGTTCTTGCGCTCTTTTTAGAGGAGTTCTACCGGGGAGGGGTGCAGCCTGATGAGGCGCATATCCGTGACTATTTTATCAGGCTTGCGGCCTGCAGGAATGCGGTGAAGGAAGGAGACAGGCTTACCGAAACTCAAGCGCTTTCTCTACTGAAAGACCTGATGAATGCCGATATCCCGTTTGTGTGTCCACACGGCAGGCCGACTGTGCTGTATTTGTCGAAGAGAGATCTTGAAAAACAGTTCGGGAGGATTTAGGGGCATGGTAAGGCGCGATGTTCTCGAGAACTGGCTGAATGCGTATCTTGTTGCTCCCGGAGTTCGTGACTACACCGAAAACGGGCTGCAGGTGGCTGGGAAGATGGATATCAGCAGGATGGTTGCTGCGGTGAGCATCAATCTGGAGGTTATAGAACGTGCAATCGCCGAAGGCGCGGATGCAGTTCTGGTGCATCACGGGTTGTTCTGGAACAACGATGAACGCTCGCTCAAAGGGTACAGGCGCCAGAGGATCAAACGGATACTTGAACACGATATAAACGTGTATGCCTATCATCTTCCCCTCGACTTTCACCATGAAATCAGCCACAACCGTCTTATTCTGAAGGTGATCGGGGCCGATTCAATAGAGGACCCTGAAACATTTTTGAGAAAAAAACCGGGTATTGAGAATGTGCAGACAAGGGTACCGGGTGGAGGGCTTGTCGGTTTATTCAAGGATGCGGTCGGGTTTACCGACCTGGTCGAGAGGGTCAATCGTACGCTTCGAGCTGATACCAGGTGCTTTCACTTCGGCTCCGAGTATGTTGAAACCCTCTTCGTGGTAAGCGGTGCAGGAAGAAACGAGCTTGACCGCGTATTAGAGCTGGGGGTCGACGCCTTTTTGACCGGTGACGCAAAGGAGAGCACGCCCTATGTCGTAAAAGAGGCGGGGTTCAACTACATATATGCGGGACATTACAGTACCGAGCGCCTGGGGATCATTGAGCTCGGCAAAAGGATTCAGGACGTCTTTGATATCGACGTTCGTTTTATTGACGTTGAAAACCCGTTATAAGAAAATTCTGGAATGCCCATACAATCACAGGGGTTGAACAGCATTCATCCCGGCCATTCCCATTGCGAGGTTTTATATTTTTGCACTATAAATTATGGAGGTCAGAGATGAAACCGGTATATGAAGAGGAGCTTCGTGAAGATGCAGTGTATGAGGTTGCGAAAAAAATGCTTATTGCCGCGCGTACTGCGCCCAAGGGGCGTGGCCGCGATAATACCGTTCTGGCTATTGTGAGAAGGAAAGAGATCGAGGCGATATCAGAAAAAATGAAGGAGATGGCAACCAGGGATGGTGTCCCGCAATTTTTTGTTCGTGATGCGGAGAATATACTTTCTTCGCAGGTAATGCTTTTATGCGGAACAAAGATAAAGTCGATGGATCTCCTCTATTGTGGCATGTGCGGTTTCAAGAATTGTGAAGAGAAGAACAAACATCCGGATCATCCCTGCGTGTTCAACACGGGTGACCTTGGCATTGCCATCGGCTCCGCAGCGAGTATCGCGATGGACAACAGAGTGGACAACAGAATCATGTACACCGTCGGCCAGGCGGCAATGGAGATGGGCATGCTGGACCCGGAGGTCAGGATTGCTTACGGCATTCCATTGAGCGTCAGCGCAAAAAACCCGTTTTTTGACAGGAAGTAGGGAATCACGGTTGTTGCAAATTTTTATTTTACATACTGTATCCATTTATACACTCCTTCCGGGAGGAAGCCTGCGGTTTCGAAATAAAAAATTGTAAACCTATGATGAATGTAATACAATCTACTGTAGAATGAATTCCCGAATAGATTAAGGGGAGCTTCATGGAAAAGGCACAGACCGTACGTTTCCCCGTGGTGAACGGGCTTTTTTACCCAGACAGGAACGAGGAGCTCGAACAGAGTATAGAGGGCTATCTCGACCGGGTAAACTCCGAATCGCTTTTCAAGGCAATCACAGAGCAGACCGGCATGAAGGATGTTCCTCCGGTTGCAGTCATTTCTCCGCATGCGGGATATATTTTCTCCGGTTCGGTACAGGCATACACATACTTTCTGCTGCGCTCATTCTCTTTCAACACTGCAATTGTGATCGGGCCTTCGCATCAAACTCCGTTTGAGGGTATCTCTGTAAATCTCGATACTGCGTATGAGACGCCGCTCGGTAAACTGGAGGTGAATCTGGAATTCGCAGAAAAACTGATTGCACAAAATGAACGTGTAACGCATTCTGAGGATGTGCATCTCAGTGAACATTCCATCGAGGTGCAGCTCCCGTTCCTTCAGAAATGCGCACCCGGTGTCAGGATAGTTCCGGTTCTATTCGGGGTACAGAGCTTGGACAATGCACATATTCTCAGCGGTGCGCTTGCTGCCGTGACTGAAGAAATGCCGGGCAGCTATGTAACAATCGTAAGTACCGATCTTTCACATTATCATTCCCACGTCGATGCGCAGGCGCTGGACGGAGTGCTGATTGATGACCTCCGAAGTATGGACGCGGACCTGCTCAGCAGACATATCACCGAGGGAAAATCCGAGGCATGCGGATTCGGAGGAATCCTTACCGGGATTTTGCTCTCCCAGGCAAAAGGAGCGGGGAAATGCGCGATTCTTCAGTACCGGGATTCCGGCGAAGTTTCCGGCGACAGGAGAAACGTTGTCGGCTATTTGTCCGCTGCGCTGTACTGACAGGAGGAGGGAAACGGAAATGCTGAGTAAAGAGGAAAAAAACTCTCTAATAGAACTTGTCAGAGACACAATCAGGGCACGGCTCAATGGACAGCCCCTGCTTCATTTCAATCCTTCGACCGAGCGGCTTTCACAAAACTCTGGTGCATTCGTCACCTTGCACAAGAGGGGCGCCCTCAGGGGCTGCATCGGCTACGTTGAGGCGATAAAACCGCTGTACCAGTCGGTGCAGGATATGGCTCTTGCCGCGGCATTTCAAGATCCGCGGTTCCCGCCACTCACCGAGAGCGAGTTTGATGACATCGATATCGAAATCTCCGTCATGTCCCCGGTACAACGGATCGATGGTGTTGATGAAATAGAGGTGGGAACGCACGGCATTATCATCAAGAGAGGTTTTTATCAGGGATTGCTGCTGCCGCAGGTTGCCACGGAGCAGGAATGGGACAGAGACACGTTTTTACAGCACACATGCTACAAGGCGGGGCTTGATGGTGACTGCTGGAAAAAACCCGACACAGAAATTTACGTGTTCTCTGCAGAAGTGTTTTCAGAAAAGGAGCTGTAAGCAGGCTGGAAAGGTGACGCAATCACTGCAAAAGAGGATTCAGCGCGGTGATGATCCGATGGGCTGTTTTTCCGTCCGTAAAGGTGTATGTATCCTTTACTATCTTTTCCTGAACCCCCCTGTACCTTCCCGGATTTTCGATATTTGTCCTGATAACTGCGGGTAAATCTTCAAGCCGTGATACCACATCACCTGCCGCCCATATTTTTTTTCTCCTTCTTCCGTACAAAAATCGTAAAAAGCTTCTGTTGTTTAAAAATATCATGGGACGGAGAAATGCGATATACTCATAGGAGACGCCGGAAACATCGGTGATAAGGAGATCGGCCGCAGCCATGATCGGCACTATATCGTAAATCATATCACTGTTCTCAAGGAGAAGTATATTCTCGTTAATAGTTCCCTTCAGCCTGTACACGAGTTCCTGCCGGTAGGTATGAAGGTTCGGGTGAAGCTTTATGATAAGCTGGTATTCACCGGGAAAGTGATCGGGCATTCCCAGGCCGAATTTCCTGAATGACGAGTTTCCCATACCGTCCATCCATGTCGGCGCATAGAGTACTGTTTTCTTTTTTGGATCGAGTCCGAGCCTTCTAATCTCCGCATCACGGCTGTATGCTTTTTTAAAAATTCTATCAGCCTTCATGTTGCCGGTAATGATGCAGTTTCCTTTTTTGTTGAGGCCTTTTCTGTTGAAGTCTTCGAGCATGCTCCGGCCGGCGAGACAGACGAGATCGTAGTGTATGCTTTCCCTGTTCAGGTTGTACGTTTTATCACTGGTGCCGTGAAATATCTGGACGAACTTGACTCCATCCCTCCTCAGTTTCATGAACTTTTTGTAGTGAAAATCCTGGAGGATTAAAATCCGTATACCGTCTTTTTTCATCGCCTCTATAATTTCTGCAAGGGTCGGAAGGAAATGCACCCTGATTGAGGAAAAATCTCTCTGTAGGATCCTGAACGAGGTTTCGGAGTCCGTGTACAGGCTGCCGTGCAGTTTATCGAGAAGGTCGGTTATGAAACCGATCTGATGTATAGAGCCGTTAATGTAAAACCCGTACACCGGTTTTCTCCGATTGATGATTCAGTGCAAAGAAGTTATATTAAATCGAGCATCGAATGTTTTAGATTTCTTTAACAGAATATAGTGTATGCCTTGTAAGAAAGTCCAGAATTGACTGGAGGGATCCAATGGCGCCGCCAAGCGGCATTTTCCGGATGCAAAGCATCCGGATAACATATTGAAGGAGAGGCATTCATTCATGGCAGATAAATGGCCGCTTATCAGTGTATGCCTGCTGAGCTTCAACAGGCTCGAGTATTTGAAAAAGTGCCTCGATTCTTTCAGGGCAAACTGCAGTTACCCGAATCTGCAGTACGTTGCGGTCGACAACGGTTCTGCACATGACGTTATCGATTTTCTCAAATCCCTTGATTATTTAGATAAAATTGTTTTCAACAGTGAAAACATGGGAATGGGCCATGCGATGAACCAAGTGCGTGAAGCGGCCCAAGGGGAGTATTTCTTCAATCTGGAGAACGACTGGTATTTTTTCTACCGGTCGGACTGGATGGAGAGGGGGGTGCTTCTCTTTGAAAAGGATAAAAGGGGCGAGTACGTGCGAAAGAAGCCGGAAACACTCCCCCTTGGACTGGTGAAGTACAAGGTTGGTGCCGGGATCGGCAACTACACCAACAATCCTTCGCTCATGTCGAGGAGGGCGTATGAGGATGTGGGCAAATATCCGCAGTACACTACAGAGTATAAATACGTATCCGAGGATGTGCATCGGGTCGAGTCCCACTATATAAAAAAGTTCAGGCAGAAGTATGCATGTACGCTTTCTGAAACACCGTGCGCCGTTCATATCGGCGGCAACACGACGAATCCAAACTACGGTAACAGGGGCAGGCTGAAATACGATGAGCTCGATGAGAGGCTGCGAGGCAAATGGAAAGACGGGAAGTGGCATATTACCTATCACTATATGAAGCTCTGGAACAGAATGAAAATCAGAAAAACGCTGAAAAAAAACGAGGAGTTTGAACGCCGGCGTGTGCGGTAATATGCGCATTTATGAAAAAATCGAGGATATTCTTCATTGGAAACTACAATCAATGCCGTCGTCGTAACCTATAACAACAGGGATCTTCTCGACCGCTGTATCTCGACTGTTGCCGGATCGCTTGAGAGAACACCGTATGCAGGCAGGATTACCGTGGTCGACAATGCATCGGCTGACGGCACGGCTGAGCTGATCGAAAGACGTTACCCCTCCGTGCGGCATATTACCAACAGGGAAAATCTCGGGCTTACAAAAGCACTGAATATCGGTATACAATCGGGAATCGACTGTGAATATACCCTGCTTCTGAACGATGACGTCGAACTGTTTCCGAATACGGTTTCGGAGATGGTAAGAACCCTGCATAACTTCCCGGAGGCGAAGGGTGTTCCGGCATGCCTTATCTATCCCGACGGCAGCTCCCAGAGGGTCAAGCTGAATATCATCGGAGTCCAGAAACGAATAAAACCGGGAATCAGATACATCAACTTCGCAGGCACGACTGCATGCATGTACTATACAGATGTTTTTAAAAGACTCGGCCTGTTCGATGAATTCTACTTCTTTTACAACGAGGACCTTGATTTTTCACTCCGCGCGAAGAGGGAGGGAATCCGTTTCGTTTTCAACCCCGAGATCAAGGTGATTCATTACCGAAAAAAGGGGAGAAAAAAAGCCGCCCGTGCTATTCGACCTTATTTCTATGCAACCGACTACTATTTTTACAGGAAGAATTACGGCATTCTTTTTTCGGCCGTGTACCTCGCTATGGCCTTCACCCATATTGCAGTCAGCAGGCGGAAGTTTTCAAAGAATGGTGAAGAGGAAAAGCTGCAGATGCTTATCGAGGGAGAATCGAAACTGAAGGATACCATCAGGAATTTCAAGAGACTGGCAAGTGGTACTACAGCTCGTTCATAAGATAAACGCTCTGAGGATTATAAAAAAGGCGCTGAAGCTGGATGAGAAAAATATTCCCTCCCTCGTACGCAGGATCGAGGGTTTCTTTTCAGAACGGGGGGGCTGCGTCATTTCTGTGACGGGCGCGCCGGGATGCGGAAAATCGACTCTGGCGCGCCGGGCAAAAGAAGAAGGGCTTTTTTCCATACCTGCAGAAAAATTATTTATTATAGATGATCTTCGGGGACCGGAAGGAGAGCGTTACTCCAGGAGACAGCTGAAAACTGTTATACGGCAGGCAGGCGATAAAGTTGTTCTACTCTTCGACTACAGAGCCGCGGTGTATCTGAAGAATGCAGATATCTGTATCATCCTCGGTCTCGAAGAGGAACAGCGCCTGAAAAACCTGAAAGTGAGGTCTCACAGGGGATACAGAAGATACAGGGGTAGATTCTACAGCATTTCTCCTATCCCCCTGCGCTGGAACCCGCAGAATGTGTACGTGTGTAGAAACCCCGGCATAGTAACGGGAGCATCGAAAAGATGAAGGTTTGCATAGATATCGACGACTATCACAGCTTTCCCCGCTATGACTGCAGCGATGTTCTCCATGAGCTTATATCAAGATTCCCGGAGATCAAGTTTACCCTTTTTTTTACCCCGTACATGAAAAAGATACCTCTTACCGATTATCCGCAGGCGCTCGACGCAATACGCCGAATGATTGAAAGCGGCCATGTGGAAGTGTTTCCGCACGGATTGACTCACACCAAAATCATAAACGGCGAATTCGGAGGGCTGCCCAGGGTCAGTGCTAGGCGCAGGATCAAAAAATCTTTTTCCCTCTTTACAAAGGTCGATATTCCTGCAGGCAGAGGATTCAAGTTTCCCTGGGATCTGTATAACATGGCGGCCCTTGCGGTGCTCGAGGAAATGGCGTGTACACTGTTCTCCCACAAAACAGCAGCCGGTTACAGAGGACGAAAAGTGTTATGGAGGGACGGACAGAACGTGAAAAAAAGGTATATTCAGACCGCTGACTACGATTACGGCAGACCGTCAAAACCCGGTGATGACGATATCGTCTACTATCACGCGCACGCGCAGAATATGCGGCATAACGGAATACGCGAATCCTGTGATAATCTCACGGTAGAGCTCGGGGAGCTCGGTGCGCCGGGTGATGTGGAGTTTATCTTCTGCTCACAACTTGTCAGAGAGGCAGGGTCGGGGGCTTCATGACAGAGGATTTCATCGTAATGGAAGAGAAGGGAAAAAAGAAACAGATGAGGAAAATCAGGCGAAAGGTGCGGCACCTGAAGTGGTTTCCCTCCTACCAGGAATTTTCCGAAATAGGTATAAAGGGAAGGAGAAACGAAAAAGAACGGTACCGCTACCTTGACTTTACGCTGTGCAGGGATAAAATTGTTGCCGATTACGGGTGCAACCTCGGCCAGACTTCCGTAAAGGCGGCAAAGGCCGGGGCACGGCGCGTGATCGGCATGGACTGCCAGGCGGACACCCTGGAGGTTGCGAAAGCGATCAAAGATGTGCTCGAGATTACCAATCTCGAATTTCACGTCATCGATTTCAATGCACACGGGTTCACCCGTAATGCCCTTGAAATATTCGGAGGTGACATCCCCGATATATCCTTTTTTCTTTCCGTGTACCGGACCAAGGAGCTCAGAGACAGGGACGCTCTGTTCAGATTTATCATCGAGAATACGCGTGAAATTGTCTTTTTTGAGGGACATTCGGACAGGAAAATAGATACTGTCGGGTATTATGAGGATGCGTTCAGGCGTTTCGGCGTTGAATACCGGTTTTTAGGGTTCAGTCAGGGCGATACCCGTCCCCTTTTTACTGTAAAACCGCAAAGCCGGAGGACAGCCAGGTGAGGCCGGCATACTTTATTGCAAATTCTCCGCACTATCTGCCCACCGTGCTTCCGCTCATCACGGAAACAGGGGGTACGCTCATTTCCTTCAACAGGCGGACGGGGCGCTTTCTTCCGAAGGAGACGGGCAGGAGTTTCACCATCAGGTTTTTCCAGAACTACAGAAGCCTGCTGAGGCATTTTAAAGAGCTTTCTGTCGATGTGGTGGTTCATCCGAGTTTTTCTATACAGTACTTTAAAGGCCGGACTGGTGTCCGCCATGTGCAGGTTTTTCACGGCACAAGCGACAAACCCTTTAATTTTCATTCCAGTCTCGCCAGATACGATCTTATTACGGTACCGGGCCCCAAGATGAAGGAGGACATAATCAAAAAAGACCTCGCGCCGGCTGAACGGATTTCAGTTGTCGGGTACCCGAAGATCGACGCATTTCTGCACTCGGATTTTAATCTGGATGTTTTCAGAAAGGAGATCGGGCTTGATTTCCGAAAGAAAACGATCCTGTACTCCCCGACATGGGATGATCCTGACCGCTATTCGAGCTTTGCACGGTTTGTCGTTCCCGTGCTGCGTGGGTGTTCCGGGTATAATGTAATTATAAAAACCCACCCGAATACCCTGCGGTACAGGCCGTGGCACATTGCAAGGGCATATATTGCGAAGGGGGAAAATAGTTTTATCTTTCTAAAAACCCGTAGTATATTACCGTTCATGGCGGTTTCCGACATACTTCTCACGGATATTTCCTCGGTATCCCATGAATATCTCCCGTTTAACCGGCCGATGGTTTTTCTCAATCCCCTGCCGGGACATGAAATCCCTGAAGAGCATACGTGGATATGGCGTTGCGGAGATGTGGTTTCAGAGGTGAAAGACCTGCGGCGAGTCTTACGGGAAAACATCGACAATCCCGATAGGTATCGAAAAGAGAGGGAAACCGCACGAAAGCGTGTGTTTCTCGATTTTGACGGGAGGTCCGCCCTTCGTTTCAAGAATGCGCTGAAAGGGATGATAGAGAGGACTCGTTGAAAAAAAGTCTTTTTAGTGATGAGCTCAAATATACCGTATCCTATTTGAAACCGTACTACCTCGGCCTGTTCGGTATCTTCATCCTCGTGTTCGGACAGAACTACTCTATGGCGATGCTTCCGAGGGTAAGCACCAATTTTCTGTTCGAGCTCATCACCCCGGAAAAGATACATCTTCTTCTCAAGTACTTCTACATCGCGGTCGGTCTCATTTTCGGCCGCGCTCTTTTCAACTTTCTGCAGCGCTACTCGATGAGGCTTATAACCGTAACCATTACGAAAAAAATCAGAGATAACTTTTTTCAGCACCTTCTTGCCCTCGATATCGATTTTTTTACAAAGAACAAAACAGGCAATCTCATTACAATCGGTGTCAACGATATTGAGAATATCAGGATCGATTTCTATCAGGGTATTCTCAATTTTTTCAGCAACATCATGATGACGATTATCATCCTGGTAAAATTATTCCTGCTTAACTGGACACTGACACTCATCAGCCTCGCCATGCTGCCGATTCTCTACCTGGTCGTGCGGATCATCGGCAACAAGATGCGCATCATAAGCAGAAATCTCCGAAAGAGCCTCTCCAATGTTTCTATCAACCTGCACGAGACCCTGACAGGCATGGAGGTGGTGAAATCCTTTGCAAAGGAGAAGGAGGAGCTCGCATCGTTCAAGGACAATACGAAGAACTATAAAAAAACCTTCCTCCGTCTCGTCAGGCTCGAGATGATATTCAGCCCACTCAACGATGTCATCATATACATGTATGGTATACTGCTTGTGGGCATCGGGGCGATATTCATCATACGCGGTATTTGGGATGTAAAGCACCTGACCGAATACCTCATGCTGCTCGGCATACTCTCCGGCCCTGTTATCAAGATACCCAAATTTATTTCAAATTATAAGATCGTTACTGCCTCGATCGAGAGGGTATTCAATATCATTAATACAAAGCCGAGGATAAAGGAGACTGAAAATCCGGTTGAAAAGAAGATCGAGGGCAGCCTTGTCTTTAACAATGTGGTGTTCAGCTACGACGGAGAAACCGATGTGCTGAACGGCATCAGTTTTGAAGTGAAGAAGGGTGATATTATTGCACTGGTCGGGCCTTCAGGGGCCGGTAAATCGACGATCGCGAATCTCATACCAAGATTCTACGACGCCAGTTCAGGCGCGGTGCTGGTGGACGGTATAAACGTGAAGGAGTACCGTCTGGCTTCGCTTCGGTCGCAGATAGGCATTGTTTCACAGAACGTAATTCTCTTCAACACCACAATTGCGGAAAACATCAGGTATTCAAAGAGAGATGCCACAGAAGATGAGATTGTCGAGGCAGCGCGCCAGGCGTACGCCTATGATTTCATTATGGAGCTTCCTAAACAATTCGAAACGAATGTCGGTGAAAAGGGAATACGCCTGTCGGGTGGGCAGAAGCAGAGAATATCGATCGCACGTACCATACTCATGAACCCTCAGATTCTCATCCTCGATGAAGCGACATCCTCTCTTGATTCGGAATCAGAGCACTTTATTCAGCTTGCTATAAATAATCTGATGAAAGGAAGAACCTCCGTTATCATCGCACACAGGCTTTCAACGATAAAGCATGCGACAAAGATACTTGTTATTGAAAAGGGAAGAATCGTCGACACGGGGAATCACGACGAGCTGATAAAACGATGCGAGCTGTACCAGCGAATCTACAATCTGCAATACTTCAGATGACTGCGGCCCGGGTAAGGCGCATCCATATAGACCATGCACCGAAACAACAAGCTGCACGTACTGACGGGGATGGTAATGAGAGGGCTGTACTATTTTACAAAAAAGGTCGTGCATTTCTCACAGTCGAAAAGCATTTTTGAAAAACTGTTCGGAAAAGTAATTATTACATGGGAATTTCCCGGCACGATCCTCTACTTCCTCTTCCGATATGGGCCATTCAGGGAAAAGGTAATGGAAAGGAGTCTGAGGAGGCTCGACAGAGCGGTCAGGGGACTTATTCTCTGCCACAGTGCAGACGACTCTGTTCCGGAAGGAAAGAATTATGAGCGGGTATTCGTGTATCACGGCACGAGCGACAAGGTGTTTCAATATCCAGACGGCAAGCTCGATGCGGGCCTTTTTGAGCACTACTTTTTGAGCGGCCCGAAAGACCTGTACAAGTTACAAAACCTCACACATAACAATAAAGAACTCAAGTCCCGTGTTGTAAAGATAGGCATGTTCAGATCTGACCCGATATTCAACCGGAGCTACGACAGGGAAAAGATACTGAAGAAGTACGGCATACATCCGGATGGGAGGAAAATAATTCTCTATGCGCCGACCTGGAAGTGGGGCGGGGGCACTCTCGGGGCCTGCTTTGAAAAGTTTGCAGCTGCCATCCCGGAAAAATACGTGCTGATAGTTCGTCCGCACTATAATGACAGGAAAAACAGGCGGTTGTGCCTCAGGTGGCAGAAAAGTCATCGGCGAAAGGATCTGTATATATTTCACAAACAGCATCAGGAAATAATGGATTTTATCTGTATCTCAGACCTGATGATAGGCGACAACTCCGCGGTCAATTATGAGTTTGTGCTGACAAAAAGGCCCATGGTCTTCGTGAAATCGGAGGACAAAGACGTATTCACACCACCCGACAGGTTCAATGTCAAGCTCTGCGGGCCTGTATACAACCCCGAAACGGACGATATCATGGAAAAGATCGACGAGGCATTCAGCAACCCGGTTTATGTTGCAAAGATGGATGAGCTTGTTGAAAACGGCTTTTATCACAACGACGGGCACGCGGTTGACAGGGCCTGCAGTTTCATCGTGGACAGGCTTTCGGAGGTGGGTGTTATCGACAGGGAGATGGTGCTCAGGAAGTACGGCAGCAGGTTCACCTATATAAACAACTACTGAACCGGCCTCACCTGTGTAAAAGGTGTTATTGCCTGTCTTCCCTCTCTCCGGAAAAGTCGATGGGTGAAAAGAGGAATAGGGTGCGTTCTCTTCATTGTTGGCGCGCCCAGTAGACGAAATAGTTTGCTTTTCTGCTGAGTATTTATTCGAAAGTGGGGTTAGGGTTTACATGTTCGATACGGATATCTGGTATCTGGGAAGGAAGGTGTATCAGTTTTCTGAGGTCTGGCCCGTGTATCAACGTCTCAGCGGTCGATTCGTGGTGCAGCAAAAATACCTTTCAACCTGGCTCGAGCTCAACTTTACCCATAAGCCCTTTTCATGTGTCCTTGCAAAGAGCTTTAACAGTTTGCCGAAGAGAGTACGCGGTGCTGTCTTATGCCAGTCGGCATTCGATATGGGTATAGAAAAAGACAGGCGCCTGTGCAGGATATTCACCTACCACGGCACAACTGATAAGCTGTTTGGCACGGAGGATGGAAATCTCTCAGTCGACTCCTACGATTACTATATGATTGACGGCGAGAAATTTTTATGGCAGCTCAGAAAGGCTACGGGGAACAGCCCGGACCTGGACCGAAGAATCGTTAAAATCGGAAAGCTTCACGCAGACCGCATTATCAATCCGCATGCATCGAGGGAAACTCTTTTACAAAAGCTTCGTATTCCAGACGACGGCAGGAAAATCATTCTCTATGCTCCGACCTGGAAGTGGGGAGGCGGCACCTTCAGGCGCTGTTTCAGGCTTTTTTGCGAACAGATACCGGAGGATTATATTGTAATCATGCGGCCTCATTTCAACGACCGCAGCGTTACCCGGGATTTCAAGAAATGGCTCTGGCAAAACCCTAAGGAGCATGTGCTGTTTCGTGATTCGCACAGCATCGACATTATAGATCTCATACTTGTCGCCGATTGCCTCATCGGAGACAACTCGGCGGTCAATTACGATTTCCTATTTACCGGGAGACCGATAATATTCGTGAAACATGACGATAATGCCTCAATTGATTCGCCTCCGGAATTCAACATAAAGAGATGCGGCCCTGTTTTCGACCCGGAGGAGGACAGTATGGCAGAGATGATTGCCTCTGTCATACATAAAAACCCCTACAAGCGGGTGATGGATGAGGTACGTGGCGCCTGCTTTTACTTCAATGACGGAAGGGCGGTGGACAGGACCTGCGCTTTTATAGAATCGCTCAACAGTAATTTCGGGGAATGGCCAGAGGGGCCTGTTATTCCTGAGCCTGCCGGGTCCTGAAAGGAGTGTTTTCTTGCCGAAGATATCGGATTCACTGATTACCAAGGGAGGGGCTAATACCGAGTCATTCTACGATTTTCTGATATCGAAGTATATAGCGCCCCGTTTCACCTTTTTATTCAGGGCCTGCGGCGTAAAAAAACCCAACAACGTCACGCTCATGTCGCTCCTTCTCCTCATTGCAGCTGCGTTCATGGTTTTGTTCATCGGCATGCTCGGCTCGATCTGGTACCGTGCAGCAGTGGCTGTGCTCATCCAACTCTCCTTCATCTTCGACTGCTCGGACGGCCAGCTCGCCCGTATTACAGGAACATCCTCCAAGCTGGGGGCGTGGCTCGATCGGCTGTCAGACCGGTTGGGTGAATTCATCATTTTCTCTTTTTTCGGCTACACCGCATGGAGGCTTACAGGGCATGTTGTATTTCTTTACCTTGGAGTCGTTACCGGTTACGGCCTTGCGGTGTTCACACTCGCCATGTCGCTTGCGGAGAGTGTCAGGTTTGACAATATAGACAGCATGATACGGATACAACGCACGCAGGTTGAAATAGAAAAGAACAGGCGCATTAAAGAAACAGCAGGTTCCGGAGAAAGTGCGGAGTCCGGTAAACCGCCGGGTGAAAACGCCGACAGGGACAGAGCAGGGAAACCGCAGAGAAAAATCGTCGAGATTGCACCGAAGATTTTTTTCTTTCTGAATTTCGGTATCGGGGAGCGCTACCTGTATTTGAGTTTTTTTATCATTATTCTGCGGCCAGACATCATGCTGTACATCTCTTCGTTCCTTACCGTTTTGAGATGTCTGAGCATATCCCATTTTATCGGGAGAAAAATTAAAAAAACAGACAGAGAAATAGCCGATGCCGATGAAGCGAGTTCCTGAAAACCAGATCGTAAAGGGGAAAAGCAGGCCCGACTCTTTTTACGACTACCTGACATCCAGGTTTCTTGCAAAGCCTCTCTCTCCTGTTTTCATTGCACTCGGAATAAGAAACCCGAATTTGGTCACCGTCGTCTCATTAATGATACTTGTCGCAGCTTCTGCTTTGCTCGTTATGGGAAAGACCGGTTCGGTCAGGGGGAGGGTAATGATTGCTTTTCTTATTCAGCTCTCCTTCACCCTCGACTGCGCTGACGGACAGATCGCCCGGGTGCTCAAAAAAACATCCCTGTTCGGCGCATGGTTCGACAAGTACCTGGATCGGCTTGGCGAGATGATGCTCTATACGGCAATCGGGTACGCTGCCTGGCAAACGCAGGGGAACAGTATCTATTTTTTCTTTGGACTGTTCATCGGGTTTTCGTTCACCATGTACACACTCCTCTTTACGCTTCGTGACGGGGCGTTTTACGAAGATATCAAAAAAAATGGCTTTAAAAAACTGGATGATACACCGGAAAAAACGAATCCTGAGAATGGCGGGCGCTGGGAGGAAACCGGCTCGAGCACGGAGTATGCCACATCGAATCAGAAACAGGGTAAAAAAAAGAAACGCGGTCTCGTCGGCAGAAGGCTTTTGAAAGACAGCGGTATTGCGGGCATTCTTCCCTACCTGTTTTTTTACCTGAATATCGGGACAGGAGAGCGATACTTCTATCCAATCCTGTTTACGCTTTTAAACAGATACGACATCATGCTTATCATTGTTTCGGTGCTCGTATTTCTGCGTACATCCAATGTTTTTCTCATCCAGAGAAAGAAACTGAAGAAGGCTTCATAAATCAAACTTCTCTTCTGCACGTTTCAAGTCTTCGAGGGTGTCGATTTCAATCCAGCTTTCCGTATCAATGGGGAAGCTATACAGGGGGGAATCATTTATATGCTCTGAGATAACCGTATCGTAGTACACCGAGTAATTCTTCTCTACAATATAGGCATCGAGCCATTCGATCAGTCGTTTTCCGAAATCCTTCTGTATCACGAGCATTCCCGCAGAGATGACATACCCGTTTTTCATGCACTCCTCGACGGTATTCGAATCGAACACCTCGGTTATTTTGTTCTCATCGTTCTTTGCAACGAGTATGTTGTGGACTTCGTACCTGTATGGCCCTGTAATATAATAAGAACGGCTGTCAAGGTTGTTGAGTATGTTTTTTACAACCCCGCTTCTGAGAAATATGTCCCCCTCGACGAGCAGGGCGCCCTTTTGAATCACCACCCGGGCGAGCCAGAGAGAGTACATGTCGTTCGTGTTCATGTAATTTTCGTTCTCGATGTAGTTGATGATAAGCCCCCTGTACCTGCTTCCTATCCGCTCAACTATCTTCTCGGCCCTGTATCCGATTACAATCGTGCAATGCCTGATCGGTGACTCCACTAGATTGTTGAGTGTGTTTTCCAGTATGGTTGTGCTGTTTACACGTACCAGGCATTTGGGTATATCATTGGTCATGTGCTTCAGCCGCGACCCCAGACCTGCTGCAAGAATTACCGCGTGTTCGATCATTGTATTATCTCCATTGAGTGACTGAATGCCCGGTACTTTTATTATCCACGGCTATACGTCCGAATCACAACACCGTATCGAACGGTGCACATACCAGGCACGTCGTTCAGCCGTCTCTGATTAAACCGAAGACGGCCTCAGCAGCCCTCCTGGCTGCATTTCCGTCCGGTTTATAAAATGTTTTTTCCAGGTGCCTTTCTATTGCTGTTTGATAACGCCCCGGCTCCTGCAGAATATCGATAACCGTTTGCCAGAGACTCTCGGGGCTGGTCACGACCTCCCCGCATTCCCAGAGTTTCTTCTTGTTTTTATTCCGCAGCCACGGCGGCTTGTTGCTTAAAAAAACGAATGGTCGCCTGAAGGCCAGGAACTCGCGGGTCACGGCGGACACATCGCCTGCCAGCAGGTCTGATGCTACCATGAGGGGCACGATATCGGGCAGGACATCGAATATAACAGTATTCTCTCGATTCTCAAGTGCCGCCTTCAGCTCCTCAACCTCATTCTCTCTGTAGCGCTTGAGATTTGGATGGAGCTTAATAATGAGATTAAGGCCCTCTGGGATTTTCTGCGCAAAAAAAGCCTTTCGAAACTTTTTCCACGAAGAATTTCCCGCTCTATCCACCCAGGTCGGCGCGTACAAAACGGTTTTATTTTTTACATTAAGCCCGAGTTTTTCAAGCTCGATCTCTAGCACCATCTCTCCCCTGAATACCCGGTCGAGCTTGGGGTATCCGATCAGCCGTCCTGTTCCTCTTTTCAGAAGATTTTTTTTCGTGTACCGATCGTATGCCTCGCTTCCAGGTATGAAAAAAAGATCGTAGTCGAGCACCGTTTTTTGAAAATCATAGGATTTGTCGGATGTTCCGTGAAAGACCTGCACATGCCTGACGCCCGGAATATCCCTGAAATAGCGGATGTGATAATCCGGATAGAGTATGACCTCTATGCCGGTTTCAATAATGTGTGTACGTATCTCATCGATGCGAGGATAATACAAAACCTCCAGCTCCGGGTAAAACTGTTTGAAACAGTTATACGTGAGCTCCGAATTGGTGAAGATTATTCCGCCGGTCTCCGTTGCAATAGGTGCAATACTCGGGATTTCCTGAATCGAGAAATCGATGAAGTATGCGACCCTATGATGACTGCCTTGATTTTTCATATACAATAATGGCAGGATACACCTCTTCCTGCGCCTTTTTCAGGTCTTCCGGAAAGTCAATTTCAATATTCGGTATATGGGTTACGTCAAGGGGGTAGAAGATTTCGACTCCGAGTATATCTTCGACCGCCTTTTCAAAGAAAAGATTCCTCTCTCCCCTTGCGGCATACGCTGCGAGTGTGTCGATAAAGGCATGAGATATACTGCTACCGAACTTTGCTATACCGATAAACTCCCCTTCGGCCTCGTCGGGCGATATCTCCTTGCTGAGTTTTATCACCCTGTTTCTGGCATCAGTCGCGAATTTTACCTCTTCCTGTCCGCATTTCTTGTACTCCATTGCAAGTACATTTTTCTCACTGCTGCTCACGAGGAGGGATACGACATCCCTGTGAAAAAGAACATCGGCGTTGAAGTAGATGAAGTCATCGCCCAGAAAAAAATCCCGTGCCAGGTAGAGTGAGTAGATTGTGTTCGTTACCATGAAATCGGGATTCTCTACATATGTAATATGCCGGATGCCCCTGTACCTGTTGCCCAGGAAATCGATGATCCTGTCTTTCAGATACCCGACAACGATAACAGCCTCGCCGATGCCCGCGTAGTCCACGGCATCGAGCTGATGCTCGATGATGGTCTTTTCGCCTATTCGAATAAGGCATTTCGGTGTATCTTTAGTGAGCGGCTGAAGCCTGCGCGAAGCACCGGCTGCGAGTAGAATTGCTTTCATGTCTTTTCCTTAATTATAACAGTGCAGCCCGGTTTCTGGACTGTAGCCGGGAATGACATATGCTTTTCAGTCAGTTTCCGGTGTAATATAATAATGTATCCGATGAAGTAACAAGGCGAAACCACACTGTTGCCGGGAAGGATGGAGCTTATGAATATCGTTATCGCAGGTGCCGGGTCTTTCGGCACGGCACTGGGGAATATCCTCGCGATAAAAGAAGGCCTGTCGCTGTATCTGCTTGCCCGTCGACGGGAGGCTGCGGACGCCATCAATTCGCAACATATAAACGAACGCTACTTTCCGAACTTCCGGCTGAACGAGAAACTTGCGGCAACGACCGACCGGGCCGTGCTCGGGAAGGCAGATATTATCTTCCTTGCGCTTCCTTCAACTGTTGTGATTGAGTACCTCGTAGAAAACAGTGAGCAAATAGCAGGTGATGCCATTCTAGTGATTCTCTCCAAGGGATTCGGAAAAAACGGCAGAACAATACTCGAGAGTGCTCAGGACGTTTCTCCAAACCCGGTTGTTTCACTGAAAGGACCGACCTTTGCCGCAGACCTTATACACAATAACCCCTCAGCATTCACCGTAGCTTCCGCAGACAGGCATCACGTCGAGCTGTTCCGGCAGTTGTTTGAGGGAACGAATATCTACCTTGATTTTTCAACCGACCTGTCTGGCGTCGAAATAGCGAGCGCCATGAAGAATATATACGCCATCCTGTTAGGTATAATAGATGCGTACTTCAACTCCGCGAACGTCAGGTTTTTGATCCTGACGCGGGCATTCAGTGAGCTGAAGGATGCCCTGGCCGTCTTCGGCGGCAGGGAAGAAACCATGTTCAGGTACTGCGGCTTCGGTGATTTCGGCCTCACCGCGTTGAACGATCTGAGCCGGAATCGTACCCTCGGGCTTTTGATCGGCAAGGGTTTTTTGAACAGCGACACGTCGAACAGCGTGATACTGGAAGGCAAACGAACACTCTCAGAGCTCCACCGGGTTGTATCCGAAAGCGGAATGCCGAAAGAACGTTTTTTCATGCTGAACGAGCTGCACCGACTTTTTTATTCGAAATACAGCGTCCACACGTTTATCAAAAGCCTCTTCGAAAAAATCAGGACGTATAACTCACGATAATTCTTTACCCGCCGGCTTATGATAAAAAGCAGTCGGCCTGAGTTGTTAAAAAAAGGTTTAGGGTTCTGGGCGAAGCGGGCTGATCTTCCTGATTTTAATATAGTAAGGAAGGAGTTTGATCGTGCCTGAGAAACATTTGCTCGTTACGGGTGTTATTGTAGATTTCCTTTGTAAAATAGGAACAAAACAGGTAACTATTGCGTTATTATTCGATGATTTCATGCGTATTGGCTCCATATTTTACCGGGGTTACGGTTTCCTATAGCAATCATATTCAAGTAATTCCTCCGTAAAACGAAAAGACAATACCGCATTAATCCCTAAATTAAAAGCTGTTGTCTCCCCCGATGATGCCGCCAAGGCCGCCTAAAAGCCCTCCGCCTCGCTGTTCTCCCCTGTTTCTCATCGTTGCGCTTATCACCCTGTCTGCGAACCGTGAAAAGGGGAGGGTTTGAAGGTAGATGGTGCCCGGGCCGGTCATAGTTGCAAAGAAAAGCCCTTCACCTCCGAAAAAGGCTGTTTTTAATCCGCCGACGAACTGGATATCGTAATCCACGCGTTCATCGAATGCGACGAGGCAGCCCGAATCCACCCGCAGAGTCTCTCCGTTAGTGAGAGTTTTTTAAATTAGTGTACCACCCGCATGGATAAAGGCAAGCCCGTCTCCCGTGAGTTTCTGGAGGATAAACCCCTCACCGCCGAAAAACCCTGCCCCGAGCCGCCTGGTGAAGGCAACGGAGATATCGATACCGTAGGCGGAGCAGAGGTATGCATCGCGCTGGCAGAGGATAGTTCCTATTTCCTTCAGGTCGAGGGCAAAGATCTTACCCGGGTAGGGAGCGGCAAACGAGACCTTCATTGGATTCTGTGCTCCGTTGTAGAATGTGGTGATAAAAAAAGACTCTCCCGAAATAATCCGTTTTACACCCTTCATTATTCCGCCGGCCTCTGTGTTTATCTCGATTCCGTCTTCCATGAAGAGCATTGCGCCGGCTTCGGCCTGTACCGCCTCGCCGGGGTCGAGCGTGATGATGACCCCCTGCATGTCGTCGCCGATAATCCGATACTCGATATCATGTGCATGTGCCATTAAAATCTCCCCTTTATCGTTTAGTTAACCTGTGAGAACTGCTCCATGTGCCCTGCGAAACGTTTTCCTTGTGCAGTACAAATATATCGAGTACTTCAAAAAGAGGAAAGAAAACAGTCATGGTATTCAACCAATTGTAAAGCGGAACAGGCTCCAGATCGTGATTGATGGGAGGGGTTTTTATGAGGATTTCTGCTCAGGCGGTTGAAAACGCCTTTTGTAACAATTTACCCTACAGAACAGGAATTTTCAAGCTTTGTAGGGTAGGAACGCAGCATCAGCTATCTTTTCGGGTAAATATTTCTTCCGAGGGCTCATTTTATACTGACCTCCCAATGTTTCTTTGACGTTGACTTTTAAAGTTTGCTGTACTACTATCCTTAACAATTCGAATTAGTGAAGGTATTACCGGGGGACAGATGAAGGCGCTTCTCATGCTCGAGGACGGCCAGTGCTGTGAATGCGAGAGTTTCAGCGGTGAAGGTGAGGTGTTCGGGGAGCTGGTGTTCAATACCGTCCTGACCGGGTATCAGGAGATTATCACTGACCCTTCTTATAAGGGTCAGATCGTGATGATGACAGCGAGCATGATCGGGAATTACGGAATCAGGGAAAACGAGGATGAATCGGCCGGAGTTCATGCGGAGGGATTAGTCGTCAGGGAGTACGGCGGCAGGGCGCTCGCTAAAAACACGGAAAAACTCCAGCACCACCCGGAAAATACTCTTTCCTATAGCGGGAAAAGCCGGAATGAAAGGGCGCAATCTCTTCATAATCCGGTGACAACAAGCCTTGCCGTGTATCTCAGCAGCCTGGGCATAGTGGGGGTAGAAGGGGCGGACACTCGCTTTCTCACAAAATATATTCGAGAGGCAGGAGCGATGAAGGCGGGTATCACCACCCGAACACTTGATAAAAAGAAGTTTTTGCAGAAGGTAAAGGATTCACCGGACATTGTCGGGCGTGACCTTGTGAAAGAAGTAACGGCTAAAAATTCCTATCTTTTCAGCGAGGGGGAGGGCCCGCGGATTACCGTGCTTGACTGCGGTATAAAAGTGAGCTCTCTTGATCTGCTTGCGATGCGGGGATGCCGTGTCGAAGTTTTTCCTGCGTATTCCGCCAAGGAGGATATACTGAGTACCCGTCCGGACGGTATTCTTCTTTCAAACGGACCCGGTGACCCTGCTGCACTGGGGAGTATCGTGTCCCTCGTCGAATCCCTGATAGGCGAAGTACCGATATTCGGTATCTGTCTGGGGCATCAGATCATCGGGCAGGCGCTCGGTGCGAAAACATTCAAACTGAAGTTCGGGCATCACGGGGGAAATCACCCCGTGCGTGACGAGCGGACAGGCAAAGTATACATAACATCGCAGAACCACGGGTTTGCCGTCGACACGAAAACCCTCGATACGCGGGACATCGAGGTTTCATTTATCAATTTAAACGATTTCACGCTGGAGGGCCTGCGGCACAAAAAGCTCCCGCTTTTTTCCGTGCAGTTTCATCCGGAGGCCGGCCCTGGGCCGCATGATACCATGTACCTGTTTGACGATTTTCTACGCATGATTCGCGGGTTGTAATTGCGTTTGTGCAGAATAATTAGAGGAGGGGTATATCGCGGGTTTTAGTAATATAGGATTATGTTTTTAGGACTCGTGCTATACCTTATTAAAGATTTCCGCGCGTAACAAAGTATAAATAGAAACGTGGTATATCGTAATTTTTTAGTGGGAAAGAATTTGTATGTAAGGTGGAATAAAGGCGTATGCCGAAGAGGACGGACATAAAAAAGATTCTCGTCGTGGGGTCGGGCCCGATTGTTATCGGCCAGGCGTGCGAGTTCGATTATTCGGGAACACAGGCCCTCAAGGCATTGAAAGAGGAGGGGTATTCGGTAATTCTCGTGAACAGCAACCCTGCAACCGTCATGACGGACAGGAAGATGGCGGACAGGACGTATATAGAGCCGCTCGCTGTTGAACCGGTGAAACAGATCATCGCACGGGAGCGGCCCGACGCAGTGCTTCCAACGCTAGGTGGCCAGACAGCCCTTAACCTGGTACGCGATCTTTCAGAAGCAGGGGTGCTCCAGCAGTTCGGGGTCGAATGCATCGGCGCCGATATCGAGGTTATACGGAGGGCAGAACATCGCGAGCTCTTTAAAAAGGCTATGGAGGAGATTGGCCTCGATGTTCCGAAAAGCGGTCTTGCACACTCCATGGAAGAGGCCGTCAGGATTCTCGATTCTCTCGGGCTGCCGGTCATCGTGAGGCCAAGCTTCACATTAGGGGGGCACGGAGGCGGCCTTGCGTTTTCCAGCAATGAGTTCGAGCAGGCTGTTCGAAAAGGATTAGAGGACAGTCCCGTTCACCAGGTGCTCATCGAGGAGTCGATTCACGGCTGGAAGGAGTTCGAGTACGAGGTGATGCGCGACAAAAACGATAACGCAGTCATCATCTGCTGTATCGAAAATATCGATCCCATGGGTATACACACAGGAGACAGCGTGACGGTGACCCCGGCAATGACCATCTCGGACCGGGAAAACCAGTACATGCGGGATGCGTCTATTGCAATACTGCGGAAAATCGGCGTGGAAACGGGTGGCTCGAACGTGCAGTTTGCCATGCACCCGGACACCGGCCGCATCGTTGCAATAGAGATGAACCCCAGGGTATCGAGAAGCTCTGCGCTCGCATCGAAGGCAACCGGCTTCCCAATTGCAAAGATTGCAGCAAAGCTTGCTGTTGGGTATACGCTTGATGAAATACCCAATGACATAACAAAGAAGACTCCTGCTTCCTTCGAGCCGGTTATCGATTATGTGGGCGTCAAGATGCCACGTTTCAACTTCGAAAAATTTCCGGGTGCCTCATCTGAGCTCTCCATACAGATGAAATCAGTTGGCGAGGTGATGGCCCTGGGCAGAACCTTTTTAGAGGCGGTATTCAAGGGCCTCCGGGCGCTTGAGAATCAGAATGCCTGGTACACGGTAACAGGAAACGCGGGCACCGATGACATCCTCTCGTACATATCGAAACAGAGGCCGGACCGCATTCCATTCATCATCGAGGCTCTGAGACGGGGAGCGGGCGAGGGGGAAATACACGAGCGTACGAGCATTGACACCTGGTTTATCAACATGTTCAAAAAGGCATCCGACCTGATGAATCGAATACAAAATCACCCTCTGGAAAAGGATACCCTGCGCCGGGCAAAGGAAGCCGGGTTTTCAGACGAGCTCATCGGCCATTTGCGAAATACAACCGGAGACAGTATTCGAAACCTCAGAAAGAGGCACAAAATCCTGCCCGCCTACAAGATGGTCGATACCTGCGCCGCTGAATTCGAGGCATTTACCCCCTATTTCTACTCGAGCTACGACAGGGAAGACGAAACGATTGTCACTGACAGGGAAAAGGTGCTCATACTGGGGAGCGGGCCCAATCGCATCGGCCAGGGCATTGAGTTTGATTACTGCTGCGTGCAGGCGTCCTTCGAGCTGAAGGCCCTGAGGTATGAAACCATAATGGTAAACAGTAACCCCGAAACGGTCAGCACCGACTACGACACCTCGGACCGCCTCTACTTTGAACCGGTTACGTTCGAAGACGTGATGAATATCATCGAAAAGGAAAAGCCCATCGGCGTCATCGTCCAGTTCGGCGGGCAGACGCCGCTCAACATGGCGAAAAAGCTCGAACAAAGTGGTGTCAGGATTCTCGGTACTTCGACAGACTCCATTCACCGGGCGGAATCGCGTGAGCAGTTTTCGGCCCTGGTCGAAGAGCTCGGTCTACGGCAGCCGCCAAACGGCACGGCAAAGAGCACAAAAGAGGCGGTCGATATTGCGAAATCCGTGGGATACCCGGTGCTCGTGAGGCCCTCATTCATACTCGGCGGCAGCAAGATGGCCATTCTGTACGATGAACAGAGCCTGAAACAGTACCTATCGCAGGCGCAATCACTTTCGGAGGACAATCCCATCCTCATCGACCGGTTTTTAGAGGACGCATTCGAGTACGATATCGATGCGGTTTCAGACGACATACAGGTGGTAATAGGCGGTGTTATGGAGCATATAGAGGAGGCTGGGGTTCATTCGGGTGATTCTGCGTGCGCCATTCCCCCGGTGAAATCGAAAAATGAGTGGATTGAGGAGATCAAGCGCCAGACGAGGGTTATTGCAAAAACTTTAGAGGTTGTCGGCCTTATAAATATTCAGTTTGCCGTGCAGAGGGACCTCGTATATGTGCTCGAGGTCAACCCGCGTGCCTCGCGCACCGTGCCGTTCGTATCCAAGGCCACGTCCTTTCCACTTGCGCGGGTCGCCACGGCGCTCATGATGGGAAAAACACTCGAAGAGTTGGGCATCACGGCCGACCTGGACGTCCACTATGTTTCAGTCAAAGAATCGGTTCTGCCGTTCAACCGCTTTCCGGGAACCGACCCCTTGCTCGGCCCCGAGATGCGTTCGACGGGCGAGGTTATGGGAACGGGCGCTTCTTTCGGCGAAGCCTTCTACAAGGCCGAGCTCGGCGCGAATACACCGCTTCCGGTAAACGGTGTCGTTTTCATAAGTGTGCACGACAGCGATAAGGAAACGATACTGCCGGTTGCAAAAAAACTCAGCGAGCTCGGTATCAAGATAACAGCTACAAGCGGTACGGCCTCTTTTTTGTGGAAGCACGGCATATGGTCTGATGTGCTACAGAAGGTTCATGAGGGGCATCCGAACGTGCTCGATTATATTGAAAACGCGAAGATCGATCTTTTTATCAACACACCGCTGGGGAAAGAATCGCAGATCGATGATTATACGATACGCCAGGCGGCGATTCGTCACGGCATCGCCTATACAACGACCACATCCGCTGCGTTCGCCGCAGTCGAAGGAATCGAGGCGAAGCTGAACGGGCACATTTTCGTTCGCCACCTGCAGGAGAACCCCTTTATCTACTGATTCCGGACGCCTTTTCACGTGGTCGTTCTATGAATGTTTAATAGGCGGGGACAGAAGGGACAGGATATACTATATGGATATGAAAGATAAATTAGCCGGATCAAAGATCGTCCTTCCGTATATAGAGCTTGCCGGACACCGTATAAGCCGGCTTATTCTGGGAAACAATCCGATATCCGGCGTGAGCCACTATTCCCGGAAGCTCAGTCAATCTATGGAACAATATTTTACCATGGAGAACGCAAAGGCCCTCCTCAGACGGTGCGAGGAGCACGGAATCACGGCGTTTCAGGGGAGGGCCGACCGATGGATTCTTCATCTGTTTCGTGAGCACAGGGAGGATGGAGGCAATCTCAAGTTCATCTGCCAGACCGCGAGTGAAATGGAGGACATTGGCGCCAATATGCGCCTGGCGGTAAAAGAGGGGGCGATCGCCGTTTATCATCACGGAACGCAAACGGACAACTACTGGAACACGGGCAGGATAGAAGAGGTAAGGGAGATTATGAAAACGGCACGGGACCTCGGAGTTGCGGTCGGCATCGGCAGTCATAAACCTGAAGTAATCGAGTACGTCGAGGAAAAGGGCTGGGATGTTGATTTCTATATGGCAAGTTTCTATAATGTGTATAAGGGGATCAGCGGCTGGAAAAAAAGCTATATTATAACCGGCATTGTCACCGAGGACTGTTTCGAATATGAGGACCGTGACCGAATGTGTGAAACGATACGAAGTGTATCGAAGCCGTGTCTCGGCTTCAAGATTCTTGCCGCAGGAAGGAACTGTAACACCTCAGAAGATACGGAAAAGGCGTTCAAGTACGCATTCAACAGTATAAAACCGATTGATGCAGTGGTCGTCGGAATGTTTCCAAAGGACCGGGACCGCGATCAGATAAGTGAAAATGCCGCCCTGACGCTTCGGTATGCAGGCAGATGATATTAGCAAAAGTTTCAGCCGTAATACTCAATAGTATACTCGTAGGTGTGCAGGAGCCCCGGATAGCTTGTTTCGACCAGGTTGACGATCTTGTTCATGACGGATTCGAGCAGAGGCTTGTTGTTGGACACGTACACAAGGCCGAGTACCGCTTCTTGAGCACTGTTCAGACGGTCGATTTCCGATATGGAAGCCCGGAATTTAGACCATATCCTGTCTTTAAGGCCTCTGATAACACGCCTCTTATCCTTCAGTGAGGACGCCTGCGGGATTCGTAACTCTATCTTGGATACCAGAACTTTCATGATCATTCCCACCTGTCAAGGAGAACTCTCTTTCGGAGCTTCAGCTGTTATTTTTTCTTGAAAAACTTTTATTCCAAAGAAGCAATACATTCCTTCAGTTCGGTAAAGATATTAGTGTCACCTGCTATGATATTCAAATGCCCATCGATCGGGGTGATATCGAGCGCCGTACCCGCTTTTTCGGCTATAAGCGCGGCGGCAGCGATATCCCACTCATTCACCCAGTGCTGAATATATGCATTTACCCTTCCACACGCGAGATAGCAGAGGTCAAGAGCAGCAGAACCGAAGAACCGAATTTTTTTTACCCGTTTTGATATTTTCTGAAAAATACGGGTGCCGTCCTCGAGGCTCTGCGCCTTGAAAAATCCGCCTGATATGACAATTTCCTCCAGTTGAGTGACGGTGCGTCTTCGAATGGGGACACTGTTCAAATAAGAGCCTGCGAGATCGGCGGAGAACATTTCGTCCCGTACGGGATCATACACTGCGCCGACAACACATTTTCCTTTATTTTTAAACGCGATGGAAGTGCAGTAATGCGGTATGCCCATAAAGTAGTTTACGCTCCCGTCCAGGGGATCGATTATCCAGTTTCCGTCATCAGCCTCATCAACCCTGCCGCTTTCCTCGCAGATAAACCCATGCGCGGGATATTTTCTTCTGATCAAATCTTTCATAAGGTTTTCGGTAGCAACATCAACATCGAGCTTGATATCGTGCGCATATGAAGAGGTTACCGATACCATATTTCGTTTAAATCGATCCAAAAGATATAGTCCCGCCTCTCTCGCTGTTTCCACGCATGTGGTATAAAGATCGTTTTTATCTATACGTACGCTCATCAAGTGATCCCCTGAGGTGGCCAATTTTCCCGGCTTGCTGAAAGTCCCATCGGGAAAATCCTGCCAGGGTCTGAAAGTTCTGGGTTAAATATGGTGAAAATCTCCGTATCATTCAAGACAAAGTTGTAATCTGAGTGTTGATTTATTACGAGTGTCATAATATATTGACATGTGTACTGTTCCCCGGTATTATTTTCATCGGCGTACCCTGAGCACGTGAGAAAAAAATAAAAATAACGCCCATCACTCAAACGGTTGTGAGCGGGTACTGCGCATATCCAGAGGTTGTACGGTGAAATTTGAGCTCTGCATATTTGATCTTGACGGCACAATCGTGGACACGCGAAGAGACCTGACGACTGCGGTTAATTCAGTGCGAGCCCGTTATGGCCTGCCGGAAATGAGTGTGGAGGAGGTAACCGGCTATGTCGGTGACGGGATAGTCAAACTGGTCAAGCGCAGCCTTCCGGATAACGGTATCGATATCAACGAGGCGGTCTCATTTTTTAAAGAGGCGTATAAAGCCCATCTCCTGGATACAACCAGACCCTATCCGGGCATCAAAGAGGTTCTTTTACAACTGGATGGCCGATACTCTGCGCTTCTTACAAATAAATCATATCAACTTACAAAGGCGATTACAGACAGTCTTGATTTTACCGATTTTTTTTCTATCATTGTCGGCGGCGACACTCTGAAAAGGAAAAAACCTCACCCGGACGGAGTGGAATATATATTGAAAAAAATCGGCGCAGACCGTAGAAAAACTGTTATGATCGGTGACGGTAAAAACGATATTCTCGTAGCGCACGCGTCTGGAATTTCATCGGTATATGTGAAGTACGGTTTTACCACTATCCGCGATTTTGATGGGCATGAACCGAATTTTACAGTGAACAGCGCATTTGAGCTGCTTGCAATACTTATGTAGGACGGAAAATGAAATCATGAATAAAATACGTCCAAAAATGCCAAAAATATTTGAAATAGAAAAAACAATGTTTGATAATTAAAAAAGATACCGTGTGAAGCAAGCGGTTGAATAGCTCAGTGTGGGAGAGGTATATGGCTGGAGAAGTTTTACAGAAAATAAGGAAAAAGGAAGCCGAGGCGCAGGAGATAATAAATAAATCGAAAGAAGAGGCTCAGACTGCGCTAGAACATACAGCTGATGAAAAAAAGAAACTCATTGATGAAAAGGATACACTGCTTAAAAAAGAGGAAGTCCGTATCAGTGAGAAATATGAAGAGGAGGCCTCGAAGATTTTAAAAGAGATTGCACACGAAGAGGAAGAGCAGATCGAGAGGATAGATTCGATGTGCAGCAAAAACCTCTTGAAGGTCGTCGAGTACATTACAGAGGAAATAGTGAAGGAATGAGATATGGCTCTTGATCCTGTCTGCAAAGTTGAAATCACTGCGCATAACAGTATTATCGATTCGATGCTAAACAGTCTACAGTCGCTCTCCGTTATTCAGATCGACCCGCACGGGATTGAACGGTGGGAAAGCGACAAGGAGTGTATTCAGAAAACAGGTAAGTATATCGATGAGCTGAAGCATGAGCTCGCCACTGTCAATAAGGCGATTTCTTTTCTCGATGCGCATGCTCCCAGGTTAAGTATTCTGCAGAAGCTTTCAATGCAGCCTGATGAGTTTACAAATGATGAGCTCAAGCGTTTCGCCCGGAAAAAGGATGTGCAGGCCGTCAAGGAAAAAGCTCTGGGTGCAGAGGAAAGGCTTGCAGAGGTGGAAAGCGGTATCAAGGATTATACCTCCAAAGTAATCGAGCTTGCGCCGATTATTAACTTCAGGGCTTTATTGAGCAGTATCGACACTGCGGGAACAGTGCGGACGGTTATTGCACGGCTCGAAACAGAAGCCTTCCAGAAATTGTATGCCGGCTTCGACGAAGATCTCGTTGTAGTTGAAGAGATATCCGGAGGGGAAATAACCGTATCGAGGATTGGGGATTCAAGTCCGCTGAATGATGAACAGCAGGAGGAATTTTCAGCAATTTACAAACCGGAAAGAGCGGTTTATTTTTGCATCATTTATCACAGTGATGCGGCGCAGGTTGTTGAACAGCTTGAAAAACAGTACAGATTTGAACCGTTATCGTTTCCCGATATGGATCAAACCCCGGCAGAGGCAATAAAATCATTTCTTGCCGAAATACTCAAGTTGAAAGCGAAAAAAGACACGCTTTTATCTCAGGCTTCCGATATTGCGTCCGAAATCAGAATACTCCGCGTGTACAGTGATTATCTCGAGACTGAGCTTGAAAAGGAGAACGCCAAAGAACGCTTCTTCTACACACATGAGGTTTCAGTTATCCATGGCTGGCTGAAAAAGCGGGACCTTCCCCTTCTCGAGAAGACAGTCGGGGCGTTTAAAGAAGCGCATATAACCCAGATTGAAAAGAAGGAGGATGAACTGCCGCCTGTTGCGTACAGAAACAACAGTCTCGTCTCTCCTTTCGAAATCATTGTCAACCTCTATTCCCCTCCCAATCACCGGGAGGTTGACCCTACACCGATTCTTGCGCCCTTCTATGCGCTGTTTTTCGGGATATGCCTCACAGAGGCAGGATACGGACTTGTGATTGCAATTATTTCTCTGATCGGGATGAGCCTGATAAAAACCAATAACGGTTTCAAGAAGTTTCTCAAGCTTTTTCTGATACTCGGCGTTTCGACATTTGTTATCGGTGCGCTGATCGGTACCGTATTCGGAATCAATTTCGATCTTCTTCCGGAGAAGCTGGCCTGGCTGCGCGAGGCACGCTACAAGATAATGCTGTTTGATTCGAGCAAGGATGTGCTCACCTTCTTCGCGCTTGCTCTGTCCCTCGGTGTTCTGCACCTCATTACCGGGTATATAATCAAAATATACATGCTCATCAGGGACGGCGAATGGATTGAAGCGGTGTGTGATCATCTGCCCTGGATATTCCTGCTTCTTGCGCCTGTGCCGAAGGTTCTGCAAAAATTTATGCCGGGAGCCCGGGGTACGCTCGATTTGCTGTTCTACGTGCTTCTTGCGCTCTGGGCGGGTATTATTCTTCTCTTTTCAGAGAGGAGCTCGCTGAATCCGATCAAGAGGATCGGCAAGGGCCTTTTTACCCTGTACGGTGTATCGGGTGTTCTCGGAGACATTCTTTCCTACTCCAGGCTTCTGGCGCTCGGGCTTGCAACAGGCGTTATTGCCGGTGTCATGGATACGCTTGCCGGAATGGTGAAACAGATTCCTATTGTCGGTATCGTCGGTTTTGTGGGAGTTCTTATTGTGGGACATCTTTTCAACCTGTTCATAAGCGGGCTCAGCGCATTTGTGCACTCCATACGGCTTCAGTTCATGGAGTTTTTCACAAAGTTTTATACCGGTGAGGGGGAGCTTCTCAGTACTTTTTCTGAAAAAAGAAAGTATACACAGGTTAAACTGCAAAAAAATTGAGTTTGTAAACGAATACAAGTTGCAAATTACACAGGAGGAAGGTATGAATCCAGGTCTTTTTATCGCCATTGCTGGTGCAGCGATTGCAGTAGCTCTTTCAGGCACAGGTTCAGCAAAGGGTATCGGTATTGTTGGGGCTGCTGCATCAGGGGCTCTCAGCGAGGACCCCAAAAAGTTCGGAAAGTTCATTCTGCTCGTCGCTCTTCCGGGAACGCAGGGAATTTACGGTTTTGTCATGGGCTTTTTGACGATACAAAAAATCGGATTACTGACCGGACAGATTGTTCAGCTCTCTATAACACAGGGACTGGAAGTCTTTTTCATGAATTTACCCATAGCAATTGCCGGACTTTTTTCCGCGATTCACCAGGGAAAGGTATGCGCCGGCGGTGTAAACCTTATATCCAAACAGGAAGGTGAAATGGGAAAAGCCCTCGTTATGGGTGTTCTCGTTGAATTCTATGCGGTTTTAGGACTTCTTGTTTCAATATTCGTGTGGCTCTTCCTGACATTTTGAGTGCAGCGTTGAAGAAGTGAAAAATTCACCCGAACGTGGAGTGATGTTATGTCTTTTGAAGGGATTATAGATCGTATTCTTTCAGATGCGCGCGCGCAGGCTGAAGAAATAAAGGATGGAGCACAAGAGCGGGTATCTGAGCTCATTGAAGAGGGGAAACGGGAGGCCGAGAAGTACTTCCAAGCTCAGAAGCAGCGTCTCGAGGAAAAATACAGCAGGGAAATGGAGCATGCAGTACTGAACAGGAGGCTGCAGCAGAGGAAACAGATACTACAGGCGCGGCAAAAGTGGATGGATCGTGCATTTGAAGAAGCTTTTAAAAAACTGGTTGATCAGCCTGTTTCCGGGTACAGTTCATTGATCAGTGCCCTCATACTCAGGGTATCGACTACGAAAGACGAGACCGTCGTTTTCGGTGAAAAGGGTGAGGAAAAGGACCTGAAAAAAATAATCGATGACTTGAACAGGGAATCGGGCAATAATTTCAGTCTTGCCGGAGAGCACGGGTCCTTTCAGTGGGGATTTGTGCTCAAAAAAGGGAAGATTGAAACAAGTATGTCCATCGACAGCCTGTTCCGTTACAAGAGAAACGATCTGGAACAGAGAGCATGGGAGCTTTTCAATGCAAGCTGACAGCATCGAATTTGTCGAAAACAGCGAGTATGCCTATGCAGTCGGCCGAATCAGGGCGCTTGAAACAAGGCGAATCGATTCGGCTACGCTGAATTCGCTGGTATCAGCACCTGAAACCCGTTTTTTATCTATGTTCGTTGAATTGACAGGACTTGGCAGCGGAGATATGGGTAACAGCAGCCTGGTTCTCAGCAATCTCGAAGAGTCTTTCAGCGAAACATTTGCCATGGTCAGGGCCATGATTATTGAAGAAGCGATGAGGCGTTTGATCTCTCTCAAGTATGATTATGAGCTGCTGAAGCTCATTCTGAAAGAAGAGAGAAAAAGCGGTGAAGTCGTTATTCCGATGGCCTTTCAGGAACGCTCCAACTACGGGTATCAGCACCTGAAATCAGCCCTCACTGAGGGGCGGGCAACGGAAACGGGAGAGATGCTGTTCGGAACGTACAGGCATATGTCGGGTTTGAGAGAATCTTCAGGCAGAGATATCGATATCGCCTGCGATGTAGCGTATCATACAGAGCTCTTCATGCTGCTCGACAGATACAGGAACCCGTTTGTTAAAAATTATTTTATCCGGTCTATTGATGCCAATAACATTGTAACAGTTCTCAGGATTAAATCTCAGGGAAAGAAGCGGTCGGAATTGAGAGGAAGACTCATTCCCTTCGGTTCCATCGACCAGGCATACTTTGAAGAAGGCTTTGATCTCAATATCGACGGCTTTGCGGGGATTATTATATTTTCACCGCTGGCATCAATTCTTTCGCAGGTAGATAAAACCGAAGATGAAGGGGACCAGATAGCCTGGATTGAAAGAAGTATGGAGGAGCATCTTTTACAATACCTGCGGGAGAGTGTATTCGTCACCTTCGGGATCGAACCGCTTCTTGCGTTTTTATGGGAGAAAGAGATTGAAAACAAAAATCTGAGGACCATACTCATAGCCAAATTAAGCGGAGTACCCGCGCACATCATAAAAAAACATATAAGAGGGCTTTATGGCAGCTAGCATAGCGGTCGTCGGTGAGGAGAGAAATATTCTTGGATTCAAGCCTTTTGGGGTTGATGTCTATCTATCTCTTGATACAGGGGGAGATACTGAAGAGTGGTTCCGAACTATAGTACGCAAGAAATACAAATTGATTCTTATCACCGACAGAATCGCCCGGAAACTGAAAGAGCAGATCGATGCACTGTGGGAACAGGATTTTCCAGTGGTACTCACAATACGGAGCCTGGGGGAGGCCGAAGGTATAGCCTTTGAGCGTCTCCGGAGCCTTGTTATCAAGGCAATAGGAACAGACATATTCAAGGAGAGCTAGAATGGAAGTTGGAAAAATCGTAAAGGTGGCCGGCCCGCTCGTCATTGCGTCGAATATGCAGAACGCCAGGATTTACGATGTGGTCAGGGTCAGTGAACAGCGGCTCATGGGAGAGGTCATTGAGATGCGCCGTGACGAAGCGTCGATTCAGGTGTATGAGGAAACCGGCGGACTGGGGGTGGGAGAACCGGTATACCTTACCGGAGAGCCACTTTCAGTCGAGCTCGGTCCCGGACTGATCGAATCGATATACGACGGTGTGCAGCGGCCGCTGGATGTAATCAGAGAAGAGGCAGGAGATCTTATTACGAGAGGAATTGACATACCCGGTCTTTCACGAACCAGAAAGTGGGAGTTCAAACCTGCGGTAAAGAAGGGCGACAGCGTCGGTGCAGGAGATGTGCTCGGAACTGTCGAAGAAACTATTCTTGTGAAGCATAAAATCATGGTTTCGCCGGGTGTGACGGGAACTGTTTCTGAAATAAAGGGTGGTGAGTTTACGGTAACCGATACAGTTGCTCAAATACAGACGGAAGGCGGCGAAAAGGTATCGGTGGCGCTTATGCAGAAGTGGCCGGTCAGAAAGCCGAGGCCATATGTTGAAAAGCTTGCCCCCGATGAACCGCTTTCAACCGGCCAGCGGGTGATTGATGCATTCTTCCCGATCGGAAAAGGTGGAACGGCATGTGTTCCGGGCCCATTCGGAAGCGGAAAAACCATTGTTCAGCACCAGCTTGCAAAATGGGCGGATGCCCAGATTATCATATATGTGGGGTGCGGGGAACGGGGAAACGAAATGACCGATGTTCTCATGGAATTCCCCGAGCTCAAGGATCCGCACTCTGGAGAACCGCTCATGAAACGGACGGTTCTCATTGCAAATACGTCGAACATGCCTGTTGCGGCGCGTGAGGCGTCTGTATACACAGGAATTACGATTGGTGAGTATTTCAGAGATATGGGTTTTTCAGTCGCGCTCATGGCCGATTCAACGTCCCGCTGGGCGGAAGCAATGCGGGAAATGTCCGGGAGGCTCGAAGAAATGCCCGGCGAGGAGGGGTATCCCGCATATATGGGCACAAGGATTGCCGAGTTTTACGAACGGGCGGGAAAGGTGGTGTGTCTGGGCAGTGAAGGAAGTGTAGGTGCGCTCAGTGCAATCGGTGCTGTCTCGCCTCCCGGAGGTGACCTGTCGGACCCGGTTGTTCAGTCGACACTCAGGGTTGTGAAGGTGTTCTGGAGCCTAGAGGACAGGCTCGCCTATGCGCGGCATTTCCCGGCAATAAGCTGGCTGACGAGTTATTCGCTCTATACTGAAAATCTCAGGGATTACTTCCAGGAAAAATACGGAAAACAGTGGCTTGACCACGTAGAGCGGTCGATGTCCATACTTCAGCAGGAGGCCGAGCTCGAGGAAATCGTTCGACTGGTTGGCCTAGATGCTCTTTCGCCGGATAACAGGCTTGTGATGGAAACCGCAAAGTCGATTCGTGAAGATTTTCTCCATCAGAACGCTTTTCATGAAATCGATACGTACACCTCGTTCGAGAAGATGGGGAAGATGATCGACCTGATCATGCATTTCCATGACTGTGCAGCCGATGCGCTGCAAAATAGTGTATCCATTAAGGAGATAGCTATTCTTCCGATACGGGAGACGATAGCGCGAATGAAATTCATTCATGAAGATGAGATAGAACGCATTGAGAAACTGAAGGAAGATATAACCGGGGTATTCCAGGAACTCAAGGAAAAGGTGGTTGTGGAGGCATAAATGATAAAAGAGTACAATACAATTAGAGAGGTCGCAGGTCCCCTGATGCTCGTCGAGCAGGTTGAAGGTGTGAAGTACGAAGAACTCGTCGAGATCGAGCTTCCCAGCGGGGAGCTTCGAAACGGCAGGGTGCTCGAGGTTGACAGGGATACAGCGCTCATACAGCTCTTCGAGGGAGTAATCGGGGTCAACGTTTTCCAGACAAAGGTCCGCTTCAAAGGTAAGGGTATGGAAATCGATGTTTCCGAGGATATCCTCGGACGTGTTTTTGACGGACAGGGGAGGCCCATTGACAAGGGCCCGAAGATCATTCCGGAGAAGAGGCTCGATATCAACTCTGCGCCGATCAATCCGTATGCCCGGGACTATCCTTCCGAGTTTATTCAAACAGGATTTTCAACGATAGACGGACTCAATACCCTCGTTCGAGGCCAGAAACTGCCGATTTTTTCCGGGAGCGGCCTGCCGCATGCAAAGATGGCTGCACAGATCGCCCGCCAGGCAAAGGTGCTCGGAGCAGAAGAGGAGTTTGCCGTCGTGTTCGCCGCAATGGGAATAACCTTTGAAGAAGCCCAGTACTTCCGGAAGGATTTCCAGAAAACAGGTGCCATCGAGCGGACAGTTCTGTTCGTTAATCTTGCTTCAGACCCGGCAATCGAACGGATTGCAACACCGAGGCTCGCACTTACTGCAGCGGAATACCTTGCGTACGATAAGGGCATGCATGTGCTTGTTATTCTTACCGATATGACAAATTACTGTGAGGCCCTGCGGGAGGTGTCGGCGGCGAGGCAGGAGGTGCCTGGGAGGCGGGGATATCCCGGCTATCTGTACACGGACCTTGCTTCCGTATACGAGCGGGCAGGAAGGATCAGGGGCAGGGAGGGTTCGATCACCCAGATACCGATTCTTTCGATGCCCGAGGACGACAAGACTCATCCGATTCCCGACCTGACGGGGTATATCACCGAGGGGCAGATCGTGCTCTCGAGGTCAATGCACAGGCGTGGGATATATCCACCTGTCGACGCTCTCCAGTCATTGTCGCGGCTCAAGGACAAGGGTATCGGGGAGGGCAAGACACGGGAGGACCATGCCGACGTCTTCAATCAGCTTTTTGCAGCGTATGCCCGGGGCCTCGAGGCGCGGGAGCTTGAGATTATTCTCGGTGAGGCAGCTCTCTCGGAAATGGACAGGATATTTTATAAATTTTCAGACAGTTTCGAGAGACGCTACATTGCCCAGGGTGAAACAGAGGATAGAGAAATAGCGTTTACTCTTGATCTTGGATGGGAGCTTCTTTCGAGCCTGCCGACATTAGAGCTCAAGAGAATCAGGCCGGAGTTTCTTGAAAAGTATCTGCCGAAATTCAAGAAGTCTGAACTCAAAGAGGAGGCTGCAGCGGTATAGAGCCGATTGGAAACTGTAAGGAAAGATTGTGTTGTTTTATGACAGTGAGTTTTTTTTGTGAAATTATGGCTGGTTCAGCAAAGCGGCGCATTATCGACTTTGATAAAAACGGTATTGGAGAATCTCAGAGATGATACTTGATATAAACCCGACGAGACAGGAGCTTCTGAGGCTCAAAAAAAGGCTTGTTCTCGCAAAAAAGGGGCATAAACTCCTGAAGGACAAACAGGATGAGCTTGTACGGAACTTTCTTGAGATAATTGAAGATACGAAGCTTCTTCGTATTGAAGCGGACAGGGAAACCGAGTCGGTTTATCAGAGTTTCTCTCTGGCGGAGGGTGTAGTCGGAGGGGCGTGTATCGAGAATCTTTTTTCTATTCCCGGAGCAAGAACGGATATTAAATCACGGACCAAGACAATCATGAATCTCAAGGTGCCGCAGTTCGAAGTGGAGATATCCGGCGACCCGTACGATTACGGCGATGCGGTAAGCTCCGTGCTTGTCGATATAAGCGTTCGCATGTACGGTACCTTCCTCGAAACATTGCTCAGACTCGCGGAGCTTGAAAAAGCCTCCATACTTCTTGCGGAGGAGATTGAAAAGACGAGAAGAAGGGTTAATGCCCTGGAGTATATACTTATTCCCAACTACACAGATACTATTAAGTATATCACCATGAAACTTGCCGAAATGGAGCGCTCAAACCTTACCAGGATCATGAAGGTAAAGGAGGTTCTCACCGAGAAGCGCGCGGCGGCAAGATGAACATTTTTCTGCATCAGCTGTACTCAGCAACGTGCTCTTGGATCGGGTTTATGCGGAAATCTCGAATATCGACCACTCAGGCGATTTCACACCAGTTTATTATTGCCGCTGCATACATTTTTGCCGCAGAGAGTACCTGGCCTACGGGTACGTACTCGTTTGTTCCATGGATACCCATACTCAGGTCTCCCGGACCCCAATTTATAGCCTTGACACCCTTTTCAAATATGTAATTCACATCTCCGACAAAAGGAGACGGTTTTATGGAGGGTTTTTCACCGAGAGCCTGTTCGAAAGAGGCTGCCATTGTCTGTATTGTTTCATCTTCTTCGGGAATATCGAGCGGAATTTTTGCAGGAAAGGGGATTTCGTACTCAGGCAGGTGATCCTTGAGCCAGTAATCGTGTTTTGCAATGTACTCGATGGTATCGATAATCTGCCCTTTGATATCTTCGACCGTTGTTTGCGGGGAGATCATCGATGCTATCATCATCTCACATTCACCGGCCTGGGCTGAAAAACTCTCCCCACCTCGTATCTGTGACACGGTGAGGGTCGTTGCACCTGGATCAAGCGCTGGATCATGATAGTCAAGGCCCCAGGAACGCTCGAGCTCATTAAAGGCATTGATCAGCTTAACCATCTTGTCGATAGCATTGACGCCGATCTGTCCCTCCTTTGTCCTCTGCGGCCAAATTGTTTTATACCTGTTGCAGATATGGGTTGATTCTCCCCTGACCTTTATGCGGAAGTATATCTCGCCTTTTGATTTGTTGTAAATACTGAGATTTGTTGGCTCGCACATTATTGCAAAGTCCGCCGTATATCCCTTATCGAGAAGCGACCATATCCCTATGTCGGCTCTGCCGGATTCCTCTCCATCGACATAGGTCAGAAGCAGGTCTCCCTTGAGCTCGATATTGAGATTCTGTATAGCGCGCGCCGCATAAAGCATTGCGGTACCCCCGCTCTTCATGTCCGTCGCGCCTCTGCCCCATACCTTCCCGTCCTGCACCCCCCCGTCGAACGGGGAGAGAACACTCCAGTCTCTTTCCTGTTCATCGCTTACCGTTACAACATCGGAGTGGGTGTTAAAGAGGAGAGAACGGCCGTTCTGGCGGCCCTTTTTCACCCCTACTACATTGGGTCTTCCTTTTTCCAGCTCGTAGTAATCGACTGTTTCGAAATAATGCATGCCTTCGAGTTGATCTCTCAGCCACTGCTGGCATTGGGTTATTTCAGTCTCTTCTCCTTCCCGGAGCTGTTCAGTATTGATTGACCGATAGTTTATGTAGGTCTGCAGGGTAGACAGGATATTTTCCTTTTGGTCATCTATATATTCGTTCAAGCGGCTGATTATCTTTGACGTATCCACTTCCTCCTCCTTTTTCGCTGATTTATGGCTAATCGAAGCTTCAGAAAATGCCGAAATATTTCCGTTTTGTTAAGATATCGGTTTTTATCGCTGTCCGGCTGCGTTCATACTATACCGCCATTTCCATACCGCCCGCGACATTTATAGCCTGTCCCGTCATGTAATCGGCATCATCTGATGCTAAAAAAAGAACTACTTTTGCAACATCTTCGGGCTCTTCCAACCTGCCGAGGGGAATGGCCGCGTGGTAATTCTTGAGCACTTCTTCTTTCGTAATGCCGAGGAGTTTTGACTCCCATTCAATCTCTCGCTCCTGCATCGACGTTTTTACCAGACCCGGGCAGACACAATTTACATTTATGCCGAGCCCGGCAACCTCCATGGCAAGTGATTTTGAAAACCCGAGAACTGCGAACTTGGATGCCGCATAGTGCGACAGCAGTACGGCCTGCCTTTTTGAAGCGATTGATGCGATATTGACGATTTTTCCGCCTTTACCCTGGTTTATGAACTGACGAACCTGGGCCTGGCAGCTTAGAAATACGCCCTTGGCGTTGATATCCATATTCAAATCCCACTCATCCTCCGTTAAATCAACTGCCCGGTTCATTGTGGAGACGCCGGCATTATTAACCGCAATATCCAGACGGCCAAATCGATTCACCGCTGTTTTCACCAGCTTCTCACAATCTTTTTTATTACGCACGTCGACCTGTGCCAGTACGTTCTGTGCGCCGTATTTTTCTGCAAGATTTCCGGTCTCTTCGGCTGATTCTGCATCACGGAAATACCCGATTACCAGAGTTGCCCCTTCTCTTGCGAATCCAATTACAATCGCCCGTCCGATTCCCTTGTCTCCGCCTGTTACAACCACCGTTTTCCCGTCAAATCGCATCATTTAATCCTTTCCCTGTAGAAATGGGCAATATGTAAAAAAAATAAAAATCAATCCTGACATCGATACCCCGCCTCTTAGCGGGGTATCGGTATGCGTAAAAACTACTGTAATCGAGCCTTTTTCGCGAGCTTGTCCAGTTCTTTTGCCGCGGTGTCCAGGCCTTTCACGATATCCTTTCCCTGAATCATAAGTGAAAGCTCACGCCCGACTACCTCTATCATCTGCGTTGAATAGGTAAACTCGGGAACCGGTTTTGCAGTTTTGAGTATATCCGCAACCTGCGGGTACCACGGAAATTTTGCTGCAACCTCCGGATCGGTGAACACATCCTTTCTCGTCGGTGCGCCGCCTGCCAACGCGCGTTTCTTCGCAATCGGGAATGACTCAACCCATGAGATGAATTTCCACGCGGCTTCTTTGTTCGGCGAGCTCTTGGGAATGGCCCATCCCCATCCTCCGTTGAGATTGGCGCCGCCGGGCATCCGTGAAAGACCTACATGTCCTGCAACTTTTGATTTTTCCGGGTCCTGCATATCGACATAAAACATCCAGAACGTCACAATCGAGAACGCCTTGCCCTGATTGAAGAGCTGAATGGCCTCGTCAAAGCCATATCCCGGCGCTCCTGGAGGAGCGCTTACCGTCATGTTTTTCACATAGAGGCTCGCAGAACGTATGGCTTCCGGTTTGTTTATCGTTGAGATCCATGTTGTTCTGTCATAGTAGTCACCGCCCATGCTGAACAGGTAGTTTGACCACTCCATGCAGATCGGGTCCGGTTTCAACCCCATCATTGATGCGCCGTACGTACCGGCATACTTTCCGTCCTTCCTTGTCATAAAAGCACAGAGGTTCACATAATCCTGTAGGTTATTCGGGACTTTGAGTTTTTTTCCGTACTTTTCCTGATACTCCTTTTTTAGGTCAGGATCGTTCATCATGTCTTCACGGTAGAATAGAAGCATCGTGTAGTTGTAAAAAGGAATCATATACAGGGTTTTATTGTGGTAGCCGACCATATCGAGCATTGATGGTACATATTTATCGAGCTCTATCGAAGGAGTGCTCTTTGCAAGATCGTCGAGCGGTTCAAGCCATCCTCCGGCAGGAAATTCACCCGCCCAGTAGTTGTCGACAACGATTGCATCGTAGGCCCCTTCTCTGCCCATGAGCTGGGGAAGAAGCTTGGCATGCATCTGCGCATAGTTCACAACCTCGAAATTTACCTTTATGCCTGTTTCCCGCTGAAATTCGGGAAGAAGGTTCTGGACGATAAAGGTATCCGGCACGCCCTCCATGAGCAGGTTTATCTCCTCCGCAAAAACGGCACCGGCCGATACTGTAATTGCGAACACCGTCAAAAGCAATATGCTTCTGAATTTTTTCATTTTTTACCTCCGTTTAATTAATTTTTTTCACGCTACGCACACTTTTTCCGGTATCACCTCCTATTTTTATTTTCAGCGCCGATTTTTATTTTAAAGCGCCGAAGGTTAACCCCCTGATCATGTACTTCTGTATTGCTATTGAAAGCACAAGCATGGGGATTATTGCAAAACACATGGCAGCCGCAAGTGTGCCGAGCATAACGCCGCGCTCCGTCTGCATTGCCGCAAGTGCTATGGGAACGGTGCTCGTTTTCTCCGCAGTGAGCATCAGTGCGAAGAGGAATTCGTTCCAGCACAAAATAAAACTTAAGATTCCTGCGGCCATTACTCCCGGTGTTGCAAGTGGGAACACTATGCGGATAACACTCTGTAGCCTGGAGGCTCCATCGATCATTGCAGCCTCTTCAAGCTCCCTTGGGATGCCGTCAAGAAACCCCATTAGCATCCAGATGAGAAAGGGGAGGTTGAAGGATAGGTACGATGCAATCAACCCTCCCCTTGTATTCAACAGATTCATTGTTTTCATAAGCACGAATATCGGAATGCTCAACACAATTGGCGGAAGCATCTGCAGGCCTAAAATACCGAATTGAAGACTGCGTCCGCCCGTATTAAACCTGTTGAAGGCATAGGCGGCAAAAAAGGCGAGGGGTACGGCAATGACCGTTGCAACAATTGCAACCATAATGCTGTTGAAAAAAAATCTCTCGAACCCGTAATCGATGAAGAGCGATCGGTAATTATCCAGGATCGGTTTGAAAAACCACACGGGCGGTACCTGATAGGCAATGTATTTCGTAGTGAAAGAGAGCCGTATGATCCAAATAACAGGTAAAAGAATTATGAGAGAAAAGATCGAGAGCAGTATGTATGTCGCTGCATCTGCAAGTATCCTTGTTTTTTTTACCGATCTGGTTTTCATGACCATTTCCCTATTCTACTTCCCGCTGCATACGCAATGCCCGGTATAGAAATACCACCACGATCATATTGATGAGAAGCAGTATGTATGAGGCAGCCGAGGATTCGGCCAGACTGAGCCCCATAAATGTCCGCCTGTATATATAATAACTCATTACATCGGTTGTAACGCCCGGTCCACCGCGAGTGAGGATATAGACCAGGTCAAATGTCCTGAATCCGAAGATTGTCCTGAGTAAAACCGCAACAACGATAACCGGTTTCATCAAAGGCAGTGTGATATAAATGAACCTCTGGATAGTAGATGCGCCGTCAATAGCTGCCGCCTCATAGGGATCGCTGGGAAGTGAAACCAGGCCGGCAAGGAGTATCAGTATCATGAAAGAGACCTGCTGCCATATATCGACCATGACAACGGTCCAGAACGCGACCTTTGATGAGCCGAGCCAGTTTACCGGGCGAATTTTAAAAAGTGAGAGAAAGTAGTTTGCAATACCGAGTTCTGGGTGAAGAAAAACACGCCAGATAAGAGCAACCGCTACCGGAGCCATTACCATGGGAATGGTCAATATGGTATAGAAGATACCCTTTCCCTTTATTTTGCGGTTGAGGAGCAATGCAACGGAAAACCCGAGAAGGAATTCGAGTGTGACCACGACAAATACAAACTTGAATATAACCCACAGGGAGTTCCAGAAATATATGTCGTGAAATATCGTCCCGTAATTTTCAAACCATAGAAACTGATTGAAAAAGGGGTTTAAAAAGCCATAGCTGGAAAAGCTCGTTACAAGTGAGAAGAGGAGGGGATAGACAATAATGCCTATAATCACTACCCCTGCAGGAAGAAAGAAGAAAATTCCCGCCCTTTTATTCAATTTTTCTATTGTCATTTTGGGCATCTACCCGGCAAGGGGGTATACGGTTAAAATCCACCCCTGTTTGAATCGACCTTTCATGTTCTCAGAAAACCGGTTTCGTCTTTCTCGAAAAGAATGGACGGTCTACTGTATTACCGATGTCAAGCGGCATTATTCGGACACCACACATCCGGATAATATTCGGATACGCATTGTATCTTTACACTCTGTAATTGTCAAGTGATTTTCTGTCTTAAACATTCTGCAGCCCTGTAAGCGCATTCGCGGCAGGCAGGGCACGCATAAAACTGCGCCACATCAGGTGACACGTACAAAACCTATCGTTTTTTACCCGTTTTGTTCCATTTTAAGAAGCAGAGGGGGAATCTCATTCAGATCGTTTATCGTATAACCGGTGTTTGAAAAATCAAGATCAGCATTGTGACGGGCTTTTCTGACAATACTGAGCATACCCGCCTTTTTTGCGGCCGCAACACCGCTGAGCGAATCTTCGATGACAACACAGAGATGAGGATTTGTATTCAGCCGTTTGCATGCCGTGAGAAAGGGTTCGGGATCGGGTTTGCCGTTTTGGACATCTTCACCATATACGATTGTTTCGAAGAATGGAAATAGGGAAAATCGTTTGAGGGCAATATCGGCAAGCTCTTTTTCTCTGCTTGTCGCAATTCCCATCCTGTAGCGTTTTTGAAGCTCACCGAGCACCTCGAAGGCTCCGGGGGTTACAGGAAATATTTTCCTGTAATACCTGATCAGCGTGTTGTAATGCTGTGTAATCATCGTATGAACGGGGATATTTTTCTTGTACCGCTTTACTATATCTGTGAAGTAGTCTTTAAGTTTTACACCGAAATATTCCTTTGCAACAGGCAGCGACAGCTCTATTCCGAATTTTTTGAGCGTTTCGACTTCAGCTTCGATGTGATACTCTTCCGAATCGATGAGCACCCCGTCAAGATCCCATATAATTGCTTCGATTTTCATGAGGTCAACCTGAACGGAATTTGCGTAGAAAAGGCTGTCAGGTGCTGACACCCAGTTTCTTTGCGCGTTGCTTATACTTTGCAACGAAGAAATTTATGATCATGACAACGAGCAGCATGAGCCCCCAGATGAATTTTTTAAAGAACGGGTTGAAGGCCAGAATATTAAACCCGCTCTGCAGCACCTGCAAAATGATGATCCCCATGACAACGCCTAAAACCGATCCAAAACCACCGTACGGATCGACTCCTCCGAGGACCACGACAAGGATGGCCTGAAGAAGGTAGGCATATCCATATCCGGGCCGCATCGAATTTACCCTGGATATCATGATAACCGAGGATATTCCTGCGAGTAATCCGGACATCATGTAGGTTTTAAGTAGAACGTTGCTGTTGTTTACACCTGCAAAGCGTGCAACCGTCGGGTTGGAGCCGACCATGTACATGCTGAGACCGAGCTTCGTTTTATTGAGGAAGATATATATCAGAAACGTCACTATTACAAAGATAATGAACGGCATCGGAATGCCGCCTACCTTCCCGCTTCCGAGAAACAGGAATTTTTCGGGGAACCCGGTGATACCGTGGCCCTCGGTGATGATTATGGCAATACCGAGAAAAAGTCCCTGGGTTCCCAGTGTGGCGAGGATGGGAGGCACCCCGAATCTTGTTATGACAAACCCGTTGACGATTCCGCAAACAATCGACAGGGCGACTGCTGCAGCCACGGCAGAAGCCATCAGTAAAAAAGTCTGCGATGATGCCATTTCGGGTGTAATCATGTTTTTCAATATAAGAGCGGCGACAACGCCGGTCAGGTTGGTTGTGGAAACCACGGAAAGGTCGATGCCGCCTGTGATCATGGTTACCATCATTGCAATCGCAAGAAGCCCGAACTCGGGTATCTGATTGGTCATGGATTGGAAGTTGATGACCCGAAGAAATTTATTGGGGAGAGCGGCCGACATGATGATGATCACGACGACCATGATAATAAACAATGTCCAGAGTTTCGAATGTCTACCGAACAAGGATGTCTCCTCTTATCAATCCATATCTGTGGTTTATTCCTTCACAAAAACGACACGCTGGTTCGTTCGCCGTAGATTCTGATAGTAGGTGATGCTCACACCGACGATGATGATAAGCCCGATAAAGAACTGGTGCCAGTACGAGGACAATCCGATGAGCACCAGGTTTTTCTCCAGAATGACGATCATGGCTACTCCTAACATTGTCCCGAGCAGGGACCCGGAGCCGCCCGTAATCCTCGCTCCGCCGAGCACAACCGCGGCTATGACATTGAGCTCATCACCAACAATGTAGTTTGGATTGCTGTAGCGCAGCAATGAAACGTGCATAATCCCCATGATTCCAGCGAGAAATCCGACAAAACAGTAGATGAAGTACTGAATACGTACGATGTCGAATCCCGCTCTCTCCGCAGCTTCTCTGTTTCCGCCGATTGCGACAATCCCCCTGCCGAGCATCGTGTATCTAAGAATAAGCCAGCTTGCAATAAGAATGACAAGGAGTATGAGCGCATACACGGACAGGCCGTACATACTGCCGTCGGGCCTGGTGAGCGTGAAGAGGCTTGCCTGTCCGAAGGCTTTGAAACAGTTCGGCAGATCGCCGGTGTTGAATGCTTTCGTTCCCACAAATGCGAGGAGCCCACCGTGAAACATACTCAGCGTTCCAAGAGTGGTGATAAGCGTCGGAAGCTTGAACAATGATATGAGCGATGCGTTTACCGCGCCGAGTGCGATTCCCACAGAACAGGAAACGAGAAATGCAAAAGCGAGGTTGTCGACATGGGCGGCGGTCAGCACATTGACTGCGATGTACTGGCCTGAAATTGCAATTGCGGTGAAGGATACATCTATCCCTCCCGACATGAGAACGAGGAAGACACCGATTGCAAGTATGGCCGTGCCTGCGCTGCTGTTGATGAGATCGAACGTGTTTTCCGGTGAGAGAAAGGTCGGATTGATAATTGTAATACCGGCCCCGAATACGATAAGCACGAAAAACAGGTATGTTTCATTGTACTTGAGCGCCCGCTTATAGTTATACTGCCGGATCTGTTCAAACAGCCTCATTGACATCCTTCCCGCTCATGATTGAAAAAAGTTTATCCTCCGTGACACTGGTTACATCCGTAATCTCTTCGATGATTTTCCCCCTGTACATAATCAGAACCCGGTTGCTGTTCTGCAGCACCTCGGGGATTTCATCAGAGATAATTATAATACCCATTCCCGATTCGGCAAGGTCTCTGATGATTTTATGAATAGTGCTCTTGGAAGCTATATCGACTCCGATGGTGGGGCCATCAAATATAAACACCTTGGGGTCTGTGGCGAGCCATTTCGCAAGCACGAGACGCTGCTGATTCCCCCCTGAAAGGCTCTGGGCCGTCGCCTCGACGGATGGCGTTTTGATGGCAAGCTCATCCACCCACTTGTTAACGAGCTCTTTTCTCTTCACCTTGCTAACCATACGGAACCTGTTTAATAATTTTTTCAATATCGTGACAATTATATTCGTGCTTATGGTCTGCTCGATGAACAACCCCTGGTTCAACCGATCTTCGGGGAGGTACCCGATACCTGCTTTTATCGCATCCGGTATTGATTTTATGGAAATGGGCGTGCCTTCAATACGGATTTCACCGGAATCGGCAGGATACATACCGAACAGGGCGAGGGCAAGTTCTGTTCTCCCCGAGCCGAGCAGACCGGTAATACCTAAAATCTCACCTTTGCGAAGGGAGAAGCTTATGTCTTTGAAGTTTCTGCTTTTTGAGAGGTGCAGCACCTCGAGAAGCGGAGTTTTTTTGGTCGACTTCTCGTCGAACGTGTAGAGCGTTGCCTCGATCTTTTTCCCGGTCATAAGGAAGATGAGCCTGTCGTTATCGAGCTCTTCGGTTTTATAGGTTCCCACCATCTTGCCGTCACGGAGGATGCTTACCCTTTCGGATATCTCAAACACCTCGCTGAGTTTATGGCTCACAAAAAGCGTACTGATGTCTCTTGTCTTCAGGCCGGTAATAACAGAGAAGAGGTGGGTGATCTCATCCCTGGTGAGGGAGGAGGTGGGCTCATCCATAATGATCAGCCGTGCGTTTTGGGTGAGCGCCCGCGATATGGCAACGAGCTGCTTGGATGCGACAGAGATGTTTTCAACCTTTTCATCAAGGTCGAGCTGTTCACCTATTTCCGACAGAGCCTTCTCTGCGATGCTTCTGATATCATTCCAGTTAATAGTCTTGCTGCTTCTTTCGATTTCCTGGTTTAACGAGATATTTTCCGCCACCGTCAGGTTTGGAAAGAGGGACAGGTCCTGGTAGATAATCTGCACACCTTGCCGGATGGAATCGATGGCGTGGAGATAGGTATAGGGATGGCCGTTTAAGATGATTTCACCTGTGTCCTGCTTTACCACACCAGCAACGATCTTGATGAGGGTTGACTTCCCGGAGCCGTTTTCTCCGACCAGGCAGTGGATTTCACCCTTTCTGATGTCCATATTAACACTATCGAGGGCCTGCACCCCGACATATGCCTTGCTGATATTCTTTGCTTCGAGGATTTTTTCAGTCATTGTTCTGGTTTGATCTCAAGGTGCTGTGTGAGATTGTTCTCTCGTTTTTGACAGATACTGCATAAACTGTTAATAGACTACTAATATTATCAAAAATAGTGAAGAAATGAAAGAAAAAAAAAGTAACCGGAGGGATGAATCCCCCCGGCTGTTTGATATTGTAAATTAACGTGTATCTTTATAGCTTCCAGCTTCCATCAGGATTCTTCCAGTCGCCCAGGTTGTCCTTGTTTACATCGACCCATGCAGAGCCGTAAATAACGGGAATGCCGGATGCATTCTTCTTGATGGTAATACTCTCATAACCCGGCTTGCCGAGGTTGTCACCTTCCTTGATCTTAATACCCTTCAGGCTCTGATACGCAACATAGGCGGTCCCATAACCTGCATCAGCTGGTACCCAGAAATGAAAGGACTGGGATGCTCCGCTCAGGATGTACTCGCCGGTTACCGACGGCAGCCCTGTTCCGAAGCTTGCAACCTTGCCGATAAGGCCCTTTTCTTCGATGGCCCGTGCTGCACCAGGCTGTGTGCTCATTGCGCTTCCCATAATGGCCTTCAGGTTCGGGTATGTCTTGAGAAGCTCCAATGATTTCTCATAGGCAATCTGCTGATTCTCCTGCTCCTCGATTCTCGAGGTAACTTCTTTGAGCTTTGGATATTTATCCTTGGCCTGGGCCTCTTCACCGTCGACCCACTCGTTATGGGTGGTTGAGGTGAGGTGGCCGACGAAGGGCACCCATTCGCCTTTCTCACCCATCCACTTAGCCATGACATCCATCATGTGACGGCCGAATGCGGTGTTGTCGAATGCCTCAAGGTCGTAGGTAACCTGCCGCTGTACAGAAGCCTCATGTGTGAATGTGAGGATTCCCGCGTCATTGGCTTTCTTGAATGCGGGAACAAGAGATTCAGGGTCGTTGGGAACAACGAGAATTGCGTCTACTCCCTTGGCGATAAGATCTTCAATCAGCGCGACCTGTGCGGCCGGGTCTGCTGTGTCTGCACCGATCTGGTAGGCATTTACATCCTCATACTTGTCGTTGAACTCCTTGATGCCGAGGCGCATGTTGTCGAACCATGCTACACCCTCGAGCTTCACGACCATGACGATTTCATACACTCCCTTTTCGCCTTTCTTGCTGCCAGCAGCGATGAAAACACCGGCTACCATAAGCGCGAGCACGATAAAGATGATCAGTTTCTTCATAAAAAAACCCTCCTAAATAAAAAATTTAAACAATACCAGATAGTAATAAATTGTAGTACAGGTTGTCAAGTTAAAAGCGGTGTACCCGCTCCGCCACCGCAATTATGGGGACATAATACTTACTTATCAACTTTCCGCTGATACACAGTTGAAAAGTAGTTCCTGTGTCCGGATTGCTCTCAACACACCCGTACCGCATCCAGCACACCGCGAAGGCAGCTGAATTCAATTACGGCGAAGTCGTCAAGTTTGAGGTATGAGACAACTGCCTCATAATGCCATTGCGGTTTACTATTTCAGACTATACAAGGCTGCCGGAGTATTCACCGACAGGGGGGAGGGTAGCATACACTTCCTTGTTAATGAAAATATCAACGAGCCGGGGATCAAACTGCCTCCCTTTCTCCCTCTCCAGTTCTGCAATGGCGAAATCGAAGGAGAGTGCCTTTCTGTAGGGTCTCGTTGAGGTCATTGCATCGAATGCGTCTGAAATAGAGACGATACGTGCCGAAAGGCCATTTTCATCTCCTCTGAGACCGTCGGGATATCCATTGCCGTTGTACCATTCATGGTGGTTTCGGACGATAAAGAGACACGGTTTGAAAAATTCTACGGTTTTTAAGATATTTTCGCCGATGATGGTATGCAGTTGAAAAGCCTTCCTCTCCTCTGCGGTAAGCCCGCCGTTTTTGTGGAGGAGCGATTCGGTTATACCGATTTTGCCAATATCATGGAGAAGGGCGCCATATTCGAGCACCTCTATCCTGTCGTGATCCATACCCGTATGCCGGGCGATTTCCGACGAGAGAAGCCGCACCCTGTTGCAATGCCCCCTCGTGTACGGGTCTTTTGCTTCGATAGTCTCTGCCAGTATCTTGACCGTCTGGAGGTTGGCATTTTTGAGTTTTTTATATGCGTGTATAAGCTCTTTGGTTCTTTCAGCGACCTTTTTTTCGAGTGACAGCTGGTACTCCCTGTTTTCACGCGCAAGTCTCTCATTTTCGAGCTGCATTTCCCTGTAGCGGAGCGCTTTTTTTATAATCTCCACAAGCTGAAAGCGGCGAACCGGTTTTACGATATAATCGAAAGCGCCTTTTTTCATCGTATCAACTGCGACCTCGAGGTCTGTCTGGGCGGTAAGCATAATAACGGATATGAGTGGGTGACTTTTTTTTACGGTTTCCAGGACGTCGATTCCCGATAATTCGGGCATTCTGATGTCTAATAGAATGCAGTCCGGCATATACGAACCGTTTTCCAGCAGTTTGAGAGCCTCCGTTCCAGACGGTGATACTTCAACCTCGAATCCCCCTTTTTCCAGGTTGATCCCCACAACTTTTCTGATAGGCGGGTCATCGTCAACGATAAGTATTTTGCCCTTGGTATTACCGGACATAGGTGGTCCTTCTCAACCGCAGGATTTTACGTATACCGGGAACGATGAAAGGCACTGATTTTTTATATTCCCGGTAGTTATTGAATAGCCTTGGGAACAAAATAATATCTTCAATAAGAACAAGAATAAAATTCATTGCGATGATAAGTGTTGAAAACAGTGTGAATTCAACATCCTTATATATAAAGGTCAGAAGTATCAGCGAAAAAAATAGCCACAGAAAGCCGGGATGCCGTACAAGTCCGTAGGTTCCCGTGCTCAATGCATGTCTTTCGCTGCTGTTCGAATAGGGGGATTTCAGGCCTATTTCAATAAGGTTGGTGTACAGCAGGAGGATGAAGAAGAATGCTGCCCCTGTTATCTTAATTATAAGGGCAAACAGGGCAAAACCTGTTTCAATTGAGTAGGTTATTTTATGCGTGGAAATGAGAAAAATGACTGTGGATACTATGCTAGCGTATCCGATAATTGAAAAAATAGTTGAAAGCGTTTTTTTGTTATATATTTGAACCAGGTCAAACAGAAAAAGAAAAATAAAACCACTTGCACAAAGTAGAATAGCTATCATATAATATATTATATAACAAATTGTGTTTTTTTCAATATTTTGATAATCAGAATAATAGTTATAGGTGCTCGAAATGGAAGTTTAAATTTAGAAAATATCTATTACTAAAGCATCTATTACTATAGAACAGACCACTCATATGTTATTTAATATCTCAACCTTTGTCCCCGGAATATCATCCGTTCTCTACGTGCTTTTTACAGTATTCGGTCTCTACCGGCGGGACGGCGAGAAGATTCACTGGCCGTTTATCCTGTATATGATTCTCATGGCCGACTGGGGCTTCGGTTCCTTCATGATGCACGCAAATACCTCGCTCGCGAATCCGCTTGTGTGGAACCGTATTATGCTTATCGGTATGCTCGGAGTCCCCATATTCATGGTTCACTCAGTGCTCGATCTTTTCGAATCCAAGAACAGGAACTACAGTATTGTAATTTACGTCGGCTACATTATATACCTGTTTCTCCTGTTCATGAATTTCAAGGGCTACATCGTTTCTCAGGCGTGGTTTGAAAGCGACCAGTTTTATTACAAGCTCGGAAGAGGCG